>Ga0172368_10002041_pt1 | contig 26447 bp, 35 predicted proteins | sample Lak11m_FD_114540 | JGI IMG/M metagenome (GOLD analysis project Ga0172368, IMG submission 114540) | Freshwater microbial communities from Kabuno Bay, South-Kivu, Congo - kab_022012_11m | ecosystem: Environmental > Aquatic > Freshwater > Lake | place: Democratic Republic of the Congo: South-Kivu...
ACCAGCTTTATGCCGGTACTCGTACCCCCGGCCCTGGACCTGACCCCAATAACCCAGTGTCAAGGTGTACTTTTCCACCTTAAGAAAGACCATTTTTTGTCTTGACACAGGGGTCCACCTCACAATTCAATAAACATTCTGGAGGGTTGATATGCCTGGTTATCTGACCGTTAGGCAGTTGGCTCAAATTCTCGGTCTCACCGAGGAGAGCATCAGAAACTACATTCATGCTGGCGTAGCACCGAAGGCTGTGAAGTTCGGCAAGCGGTGGATGTTTCGGTATGATGATGTAGACGCATGGTTCGACTCGTTACCGGTAACTGAGAGCCCACAAACGGGACGGCCCGCTGAAGTCTTGAAGGCACGCAAAGAATATCACACATTGATGCCCCAAATCTAATCTCACCTACCCAAAACAAATTATTGGAGCATGACCAGAAAATGATAGCAGCGCAACAAATTAATGCCACAGGGCACGAAGGACCAACGAATTACGTTGACCCTACCATAACCATTACCCGAGAGAGTTGCTCTCAAGAACCGGCACCCAGCACCCAAAATCTGTCGCCACACACCAAATTGAAGGCCAATCTTCGGCAACCCGGTCGGCCTGAACTATGGGCGGGATTCCAGGCAATGTGTCTCGCCTGTGCAGGGTCACCACGAGAGGTCAGGCAGTGCGCTAACACCGACTGTCGATTCTATGTCTATCGACTCGGTAGTAAACAGAAACAGAGCGGGCCGGATGGTAAACAGTTACCGCAGTTCAGCATGAAGGCTATGAAGGCCGCAGTGAAAGACCATTGTGATGATTGTCTGTGCAGTAGCCGCTTTCCAACCAACTGTGCGTCACCTACATGTCCAACGAGGCCGTTGAGGCTTTCTCTCGAATCCGATGGTGGTGTTGAGGCTGAGACGTGGCTAACGGGCTATACGGCAGAGTGTGAGGCGAAACGAGAGGAGAACAGGAGACGAATGGTATGTCATCGGACGAACTGCTCTCACAGGCTGATGTAGAAGTGCTGACGGGGTTGAGTCAACCAGTCATTCAGTCAGCTATTGATGCAGGCATATTACCCAGCGATCAAGGGCGAATTAGGCACTGCGATTTAGCAGCGCTTACACCAAACCTCAATATTGAGGCTAACACAGGAGATTAGTGTAGATGGAACAGAACAGAATGACAGTGGAAGCGGCGATGGACGCAACCGGCCTGACACAGAGCGAATTGCTGAAAATGGCCTTCAATGGCGTCTTGAGTTACGCAGACCAGGACAACGACGGTATCTACAGATTTGATGGAGACGAAATCGAACTCTACGTAAAGCGCAGCGAGGTAACGGAATAGATGGAACTCAACTTCAGAAACGAAGGCGGTAGGCAGCTCGTGACTATGGATGTCATTCTCAACTGCGTGAAACGAGAGGCACCATCTACACCGCCACCGCCAACACCGACACGGCCGAAATATGGCAAACTTGTGAATGCTAATAACACTGTGGCGAGTAGTGCGAAGTTGCCACAACTACCTGTAGATGATGGACTGGTGAGAGACCATTGGAGGCTGATTTCGGCTGTCATGGCATGGCCTAGCTCTGCGTATGACACACCGGTCCTGGTTGATTACTCGCATAAAGGCGGCTCTGTGCTGCGTGAAGCTGTGGCGATCATCAATAGAGAAAAGCCCCACCTTATGAAAGGGCATAGTGTAGAAGTCACGGACATTGTAGGCTTCATCGAAAATGCATACTGGGAGCAGAGCACTGACATCGAACCGGGTATTAATGCAACGATTGTAGCTGACCCTGAGATAGATAACGAAACAGCGATGAAGCTGAAAAAGGGCTATATTAGCAGCGGCTCAATCGGTGTCAGCATGGACCTGGAACCATCTCACCCGAAGATGCAGTTAGCGCAATTTCTCAAACTTCAAGGACAGACCGTGAATGGTCAGATCGTGCGATTATTGCCTGTCAAAACCCGAGCTGTGAGACACATGGGGCTTATTCCTTCCGGGCTTGGCGCAGACCCCAACGCTGGTAAGCGAGTAGTCAATCACTCCTCACCTATCACAACCAAACCAAACAGGAAGCGCATTACCCTGACGCAGGCTGAGGAAATGCTGGGTATGTCTCGGGATAAGATTCGGGAGATTTTCCGCAACACAGGAGAACTTATAGTCTACAGAAACGACGGCACCGTGCCGATGCCTGAATTGTATATGTATGAAGATGAGGTGCTCAAATATCAGCTTGAGCACGGCAGAGCGACCAACACCGCAACTAGACGCAGTGTGGAACCGGCTGACTGGGTGTCGAGTGATTTTCTACCCGAGCGTAAACCGCCCGTGATGCACACGCTGGACATCTCACAGGCAGCGAACATGATAGGCATCTCCCGGAGTGACCTTTACTGGATGTGCCGTAGTGGTAAAGGGCCTAAATATTCTGACCCTTGTGGATTGCGGCAATATACATTTAATCGTGAGGAACTACAGCAGTGGATAGAGTCACGCAAACCTGCACCCAAACGTGATCTCAACACCAATACGATGAACCTAGCCAATGCAGCGAGGTATCTGAAGGTTCGAGAGTGGCACCTGGAAAAGGCTTGCTGTCAGGGACTCGTGTCATATGTGAAGGATGAGCTGATGCGATATTGGTTCAACGAGGCAGATCTAGCGGAGTATGCGAAAACACTGCCAGCATTAGACCTGCAATACGACCGGGGCCATAGCAGACCTATACCAGGGCTGGACGGTAAAGCGAAGGCGGAGCCGAAATGGGATCTCACAAACGTTTGGTGGAGGACCGAGGCATAGTCATGAGAGGCGATCTACTGGAAATGGACGATGTAAGGGCGCTGATGCGAGCACGAGGGCTAGATGCCCGCAAACTTCACTCAGCAGCTATAACAGGAGCGCTGAAGGCTGATGTAGATGCACAACGGGATTTGGGCCGGAGGGTGCTTTGGTTTACTCGTAATGAAGTTGAGCGTTGGCTCAACACAATAGAACAATTGGAGGGCTAACAACGTGTCAGTCAAACTATTGGACATGCGAGAAGCGGCTGAGTTAGTGGGGATTAGACCCTACTTCATCGAGCAGGCGGTGAGCCGTGGTGAGCTTGAGCCTGACTATACCTATGTAGTGAAAGTGCTCAGCCAGACATATAAGCTGTTTCTGCCTGAAACTATCATGGCATGGGTAAAGAGAGGAGCCTGATACCAATGATTCGAGGATTTTATACTGTTGAGGAAGTTTGTAGGTTTACCGGTATAAAGCAGGGAACTGTTATGCGAGCCATTAACAAGTGCCAGTTGATACCGAATCCGAATGCTGGAACTGGTGTCCATAACGCACCCTGTTTACTATTCAGTGAGCAGGACATTAAGGACTGGATGGTGCAGGTAAATCCTGATTGGCAGTGGCCATTCTAATGAACACTGTCACCAGAAACACGAAAAGCCCTTGGCCTAACGCTTCCAAGAGCTTCTCGCTAGAGGCGTCATGAAAGAACGTCCCGTGGGAACCACGTGAACGAGCTGAGATGACACTTCTATATTAACACATACTGCCGAAAATGCAACCGACTATAATCGCCAAAATGGCGCATCAAAACTGAGACAAGGAGATCATATTATGTTTGGAAGAGAACCGAGAATGTTGACAGTCATTGAGGCTGCTGTGTTGGGCAAGGTGCGATTGGGTGAGGTAATCCGTGCTATCGCATCAGGTGAGTTGCCTGTTGTAGGCTGGACTGAGCGAGATAATGTGAAAATGGTTCACGAACCCGATGGTTCAACCAGAAAAATAGATGTGAAAGTTAAGGGCGGGCCTTTGGTAGCAGAGGCGGATGTGATGAAATGGGCACCATCTGTCACCCGGCCTATAGATGATGAGTGGACACCCTACGGCAGTGGCGCATACCACGACAGAGATCTGATGATCCGGCGTGGAGTTATCGTTCCCACTGGACCAATACAGGCTGATACCATAATCAGAGTCAGCAATGCCGAGTGGGAAGCCCGTGAGGCTAAAGAACGTAAAGCGGCTGAGAAGGCTGCTAAGGCTGCGAAAACTACGCAGCAGGTGAGGTAACCAACTATGAGCCAATCTGGTGTGTTCCGTCTGAGTTGTGACAATAATCCATGCTCGTGGTCGGCTAGGTTACAATCGAGCTTACGTTGAGGAATACGGCTATGCAGGTGGGCCAAGTATGCAAGAGATTGATTTGTCAATGGAAGTGTCAGGCTGATAGCCAACACACTGGAGGTGTCTGAAATGAATGCTGGAATGACAGTCGGCAGTCTCAATGACAGTATGTTTGATAATGAGATGTCTGATCAAGAAATAATGGAGCGCATCAACCGCTTCCATAAAACACTGAGGCGACGCTCTCGGGCTGAGACACCCATTTACGTGGAGTGTGCTGGTGTGTGGCGAGTTGCGGACGTGTTGCCGGTAGGTGCGAGGTAATTGGTAGGTAACAAAAGAGAAAGCCGCCTTGGGTGCGTGCAAAACACTCAGGGCGGCTCAATACGTAAGACTGTTTGGTGAGGAATACTCTGATGACACAAGGTGTATTTGAGCAATTATGAATAGTATACCACAGAAGACGGCTGAAGAGAAGGGTCAAGTTGTGCAAATCGTTCCCAAACCTCGCTCAGATAAAAGCGTAATCGCACTGCCGGAAACTTATAGCTTGGTAGAGTTAGAGAACTTACCTATTCCCGAGCCGAAATGGATTGTTCAGGGACTTATACCAACTGGTGTAGGTCTCTTGTGCGGCAAGCCGAAGGCCATGAAGTCTTTTCTTGCCCAAGGGCTAACCATTGATAAGTCGTTAGGTAAGCCTGTGTTAGGAGAGTTCAAGTGCGAGCCTAGTCGGACGCTCTACATATCATTAGAACTCACAGCAAGTGATTTCCGGGATCGCCAGCGCACTATGGTAGGTAGGACACCGCCAGAGCTGGGAATGGTGACATATCGATGGCCGAAGCTTACCGAGCCCAAGGGACAACCTAATAGCGTCGAGATGTTAACGGCTTGGATGGATAAATACCCTGATACTAGGCTGATCGTTGTGGATGCATTCCAGAGAATCCGGGTAGTGAGGAATTCCAAACAAGATGAGTACGGCATGACCTATGAGGAGATTTGGCCTATACGAGATTTTGCGGAAGCTTGTGATGTTGCCGTGTTGATCTGTCACCATACACGAAAGAAGCCGGATGAAGACCCTTACTCGACAATACTTGGTTCAACCGGTCTTGGTGGTGCAATCAAATTCCTGTGGGCACTCGACCGCAAGCGTTTGTCACACCAGGCAAATTTGTTTGTGGGCGGGAATACCATGCAGGAGAAGTGGATTGCACTGTCATTCCAGGAGAAAGCATGTAGATGGAAATATCAGGGTGACGCATCAAGGCTGAAGCTCACCGATGGAAAGTCTGAAATCTTGGAGGTGCTAGAGAAAGCGGGTAAGCCGCTATGGCCGAAAGATGTTGCCGAGCTGACCGACGGGACTCGTGATGGAGTGAGGCAAGCGTTAAGCCGAATGCTGAAAGATGGACTAGTCGAGAGGCTGGAATCGGGATATGTCCCGGCATAGCCTTCTCGATAGAGACTCTAAAACATGTCACACTATATAAAAGAGATAGATATATTAGGTAGATATAGTGTGATAAGTAGTATGTCACAGCTTGTCACACATGTCACAGTGACCATTGTGACAGAGCGTGACAAAGAGTCTGTCACAGTAGAAAGGCAGTCATTATCTATGGTTAAGTCTTATCGTGACATCGTGACACCTTTCAGCCTTGGTGGAATCGAGAGAGCGTCATCATCTACCACCTCAATATGAGGGGCGTAGATGACGAATATCTGAGCACAACTGCTCGTTTTGAGTACAACAGACTACCAAAGACAGGAGAAAATCTTGACTCAACCGAATTACTCACAAACACTAAGGGCTGAAACGACTGAGGCGAGAACATTCCAATGACAATATCTGATTGCGACGGTTGTAAGCGGTTGATAGGACTCTTTTGTGTAGGTAACTATATCACATGGCGAATCACTGAACTGCGGCAGTGTCCGTTGAGTGCTCAAAGTAGCAAAAAACACACGGGAGGTTGTCAGTGAGTGAGAATGTAATGCAATTGGGTTTGTTCGAGGAAGGTTTGGACAACAAGGTTGCGGTTGATAACCAGCTTGGCAAAGATCTTGCAGGCGAGGTAAAGACCACTACCAACGCCATAGAGATAGATGTCACAAAGGCGGCATTAGGCGTGAACCCGATTCAAGTGAAACCGTCGAAACAGGGTGACAAACCAGGTCGCTACCTACTCAAAAACGACACTGGCACCGTCGAGGAAGCACGTGCAGCAGCAGGATTACCACCACTGAGACCGGCGAAACGTAAATGTCTCAGATGTGATGAGATGTTTGACAGCGCTGATGTTGATAATCGCATTTGTGACCGATGTAAAGAGCTGAAGTCTGTTGCTGATTTAGACGGAGTGAAACTCTCAGAGCTACAGGCATTAGTTAAAAACCTTGGCGGTGAAGAAGATGATGTCCACGTTGATGCACTTTCTATGCCAGAGGACATGATTGTCAGTCTCGACGAACTTGAGGACGAAATAGCGGTTGATCTCAGCGGCAACAGGATTAGCCGAGAAGAATACTACAATTGATTGCGGAGGAATGGATGAATAAACAACCTAAGACCCTACCGGCGACGCAGCCCGTGCTTCTGATAGACTCTCGTGAACAGAGACCACTCAGTTTCACGGGGCCAACACAGCGGGTCACACTCGCAACAGGTGACTATAGCGTGTTGGGGCTGGAAGATCGGGTTGCCATAGAGCGGAAATCGCTCGACGATCTGATCAGGTGTCTCAGCACAGACCGTGAGAGGTTCGAGCGTGAACTAGCCAGGGCACGAGGCTATAACTATTTCGCCGTGGTGGTTGAGGGCCGATGGTCAGACGTGTTGGATGGACAATATCGAAGCGCTATGCAGCCGAACGCAGTGTTTGAGTCAATCAGCGCACTGTCCGTGCGGTATGGTGTGCCGTTCCTATTTGCCGAGTCACGCAGCATCGCAGCGAGGATGGTAGAGAGTCTGCTGTTGAAATACACGAGAGAGTGTGTGCTGACTGCGGAGAGGATTAATAAACCGGCTAGACCGAATACAGAGGTAGAAATGATGCCTATGGATGGTTTTGCGGTGAGTGGATCATGTGTGAATTGAGGTGTGCGATGTCTTCATCACGTCTGTATCCACGCTGCGACCTGAACATCCATGAGAGCCGTAACAGATGTGGTAATACTATGGTAATACCAGCCACTCTCGAACCGTAGGTCAGGCGAGGCTAACTCACCAGTATCACAGGTTATTAATAGTTATTGCTGAGAACCATAATGGTTCGGCCATGTTACAGTAACCGCAAGGTAAGCGGCTCCCAGCCTGGGCTTGTATCAACTATCTGACAATACAGCTATTTCGCTAAAGTGCTGATCTAGTCAGCGTAACATCTCAGTCCATTTCGCTGTCTCGTTATAACAGGCTTGGTGAGACAGTATTTGACCACTTCGGTGGTCATTTTCTTTTGTGCGGCCACCTGTCCAGTGCCACAGGTCAGGCAGTGGTGAGGTGGGGAGGGAGGGGGCTATGAACTGAGGTGCGGTGAAGGGTTTGCCCAACATCACAATACTGGCTTTTAGAGCTGGGCTTACCATGAATAGCCTGAAAAGTGTTGGGTTTGTAGGGAACTGTTGTGAACGTCCATAATTTGATCACAAGAAGATATTATGTAATAAGATGCTTCAGTTATGAGACCACACCAAATAGTGCTTGACAACTTTCGTTCTTGTGGTGCAGGGTGACAGAAAATCCTAGAGGGTGATTGCCATGAGAGCCGTTAGTTACGTGAGAGTGAGCACAGAAGACCAGGCGAAAAACGGTGTAAGCCTTGAGAACCAAGCCGAGCGTATCCGGGCCTACTGTGAGTATAAAGGGCTGGAACTTGTGGCAGAGATCCGGGATGAAGGCATCTCTGGCGGAGTGAATAAGGCTCGTGAAGGCTTTATCGAGTTGCTAGACCGTGCTGAGGCGGGTGAATTCGATAGTGTGGTGCTCTACAGCCTTGAAAGATTGAGCCGTGACATGCTCACCATGCTGGCGCTCGAACGGCTACTCAACGAATATGATATTGAGATTCATACGGTTGATGGTCAGATTGACACGAGCACACCAGACGGCTTCATGAACTTCGCAATGAAGATCTTTCTTGGTGAGATGGAGCGCAGACAGGTGAAATACCGCACTAAGAAAGCGATGGAGCATAAGAAAGCTCACGGGCACGTCGTAGGGAGCGTCCCTTATGGCTACCGGCGAGAGGGTGACAGCCTGGTTGTGGACTTCGGAGAGCAGAGCGTTATCAAGATCGTCAACGGCATGTATCAGAGCGGAAGCCGACTCGTGGATATCGTAAACCACCTGAATGAACAGGGTATCATGACCAGGAAGGGCAAGCCGTGGGCACCAATGCAGGCCAAACTTATGATAACTGATTACCAGAACACCTACAAGAAAGCCCAAAACAAGATCGCATCAGCCACTAGAGCCTTTATTGAGGCGATAGCATGACCAAGAAGAATAAAAAAGGGTCCGGTAGTTTATTCTCGGGAGAACTTGGTGAGGTCATAGGCCGGTTGAAACGCAAGGAGCCGGAACTGAGCGAGGTGGTTAGTCGAGACACTGAGACGCAGCGAGAGGACGCCACACCAATGACAGGGCACAGGGTAGATGATGAGTCGATTATTGAAACGGTCACTGAGATAGCCCGCAGAGTAGCCGAGGAGACCACGAGGACAATACTCGCACAGACCGCACAGACTGGCATCGTGGCATGGGATGATCTTCCGCCAAAGCCTGGAATTGAGATTGGTGAGAGGAAGGGCGGTAAGCTGAAGACTGGACGCAAAGAAAAACGGGATTACAAATACATGGGCATAACCATTGACCGAGTGCTTTATGAGATGGTCAACGCTGAAGCTGATAAACGGGGCCTACCAGTGGCTAGAATAGTTGAAGCAGCCGTTTGGAACCGGTATGGGAGACCAAGGCTTAGTTATCAAGAGAACTTAGACTCTCAAGGTGAGCAAGAAGGTAAGTATAATGATTAGACAAGAGTCTCTTATGCGCTGTATCGCAGCGTTTATTGTGAAAGGAGGATGAGGGTATGATGTCAAACTGTCAACAAATTCAACCTGTTCAGGACATGATGGAAGCCTTTACAGCATTCGAGGGCAAAGTGCCGTGGCCACAGGTAGAGACTCCTAACCATTTCCCGACAGAGGTTTATGTTATCCTGGACGCCGTTAGAGTTGCAATTGAGCACCTGGAAGGCCGAATAGCGGCGCTGGAGCAGCAGGCGAGCAAGACGGGGACGGTAAACCAGGATGATGAGCCGTGTATTGATGTGGATGAGACAGAGCTGGGTGAGGAGATCGCACTCGATGAGACTGTCTGTTAAAATGTGGTAGCCGAGAGCGCTGTTGGGAACAGAGACCACTCAACAGCTACCACACTCAACAACAACCTATCTACCACAAGGCCCGGCGGGAATCAACCTACCGGGCTTTGTTTTTGCCAACACGGTGACCAGACCGTGCTCGTTTTTGGTGCGTGGAGGTCAAAAACAGGCTACCCAGAGACGATTTGAGAGGCGACCTGAGCGAGGTAATAGTTTGGTATGGGCGGAGTGGACAACGACCGTGAGAAGGTCGAAAGCAGTGCGAGGAAGGGCAGCGCCGGGTATGTCCGAGAGGCTATGTCGGCACAGAGGGCATGAGGCTACCAACGAGGGCACACCGGGCCGTGAGCCTATGGGGTATTGAGAGGTAAGAGGTAGGTAGGGCATGGGCGGGAGTGAGATAGAGTTCATACTGGGCGGGTAGTGACAGGATTGTGACATCTATGCCCACATAATAGGCGATGGTTGACACGTGACTAGTTGATACACAGCATTACTAGCGGAGTATGTGTATGGTTGGCTGACAATGAGTTGAGTCAATGCGAGGTTGCGAGGTAACGAGAGATTAGAGTTGACATGGAGCGGACAACCGTGCTACAGGGCCGTTTAGTGTTGTGATACCAAGGAGATAGGGTCCCCCCTAGGCCGAAATGACCGGCCCCCCTATGTCCGGTTTAGCCTCTCACGGTCGAAGCGTGTCAATTTTTCGTGTCAGTTTTCGGACCTGTTCGGTGTGTCCAGCTTCAGATTAGCAAGCTATTGACATTCCCGTCGTTCTCTGACAAATATCCTTCATGCTTTGGAAGAGAATGTCAAAGGGGGAGTCCAATGAGAAGAACTTTGATGGTTGTCGTGGCCGTCGTGGCATTCGCAGTCCAGTCTGGAATAATGGACATGAGCAGTATGGGCGGCTTCGGTAGCAGTGTCGCATACGCTGAATGCTCGGACCAACTAAAAAAGGCGGGCCTATGTAGCCGATGTGATGTATGTGGAGAGTTGTTTCCAACCGGTCAACTTGCGAGCATGGGCGGGATTTGCAGAGCTTGTAAAGCCGCCGGAGCTGGCGACAAATCAAAGGACACCAAAAAGGCCGATGACTAGAGAAAGCGAGTAACATATTACCACTACACAAGGGAGCCTGGATTCTACTCGGCTCCCTTTTCATGTAGCGATCTCGTACGGGGCGTTAACAGTAAATTGCCGCACGCCTCTGTCAAACCGACCCTTCCCAACACTGCAACAACACAGTGTGGTAGATGACGACATCCTGAAACATCGCACTAACACAGGACTATATGCCACCCCCACATTGTTACCTAATAGAGAAAGGGACTCCTGTATCAGGGAAGCGGGCATTGGAGCGGTTTTGTATTGTAACTTTTCTGCTCTACTTGCCAACAACTATGCACGCAGAATCCTCGGAGACTATTTGTTCGCAGAACCGCACTATTATCTCTATATTGTCAATCATTGTTGAGAGGTCCTCGCCAGCGATTTTCCTGCATCCTTTATGCATGATCTTGTTCCGAAAAGTAATAGCTGCTTTGCACTTCTGAAAAACCACCTCTTCTGGCATGACGGCGGTATTAGGACAAACAAGCTTAAGAGTAGTCTTGAGATTTCCGGTAAGGCCAACATCCATCAACATTCGGTCTAATGATTGTTTGTCGATGCCCTTGGACAGTCCTACTGACCGAATAGCGTTTGAGACGCCGAATTCAAGAGCGATCACAGAATATAGGACCGCAGTGAGGTCGTTCCCATAATAAAGTTCCCGTCTGGCATCGGAGAGTATTAGATCAGGTAGAGGAATGTCCGCACGCAACAAAGTCTCTAACCGTTGGTGGTCAGCTTTAGATCTGTTTGGTTTTGCAGTAGTGAGACCTTCTCCAAAAGGCATTTCAAAAACATGCACTTGGCGCTCGTCCAACGCTGGTGACAATGCTGCTGTGATACCTTTGTAGAAATCTCGAAAATGCGAGTAATTCTTTAATCCGTGCCTGTTAGTTACAATACGAACTGCATTGACAAATTTATTTACAGCACTGAGAAGCGTATCTTTGTACAGCGGGAGTATCTCGGATGGTTTAATAGGCTCGATTTGTTCAAAAGGAATCGTGACCACTAGAGTGGTGAATCGAAAATGACTGAATGAATCAGACATTATCTCGGCATTGCGTGCCGTCCCCAAATAGGTTGGTTCCTCACTGAAGAAGTTCTGCGTTCTTATTGAAACGATGCTGCTTGAATCTAAGCGCACATCAAAGGATCTCTCGTCAAGGTGTAGGCAGACAGGCAGGGTAGCTCGAATGGCGACATACAAATCGTTTGGGCTAACCATATCTCTTGCTCCTTACGTCGTCTCTTTTGCTGATTCTACATAGTTGTCAAGAAAGGCCGCAGATAAGCGCTGGGGTGGTGGTAGTCTCAACACCACCCGGCGGAAAATTGTGGTGAGTTCACGTCCAGGGCAGAATCTTCAAGATTGCCTCGGCAGTTTGACCAAGGTGCGCTCCAATCCCGAGAACAGTCTCAACCAAATCCTTGGCAGACTTGACACCCTTCAATGCGTCTTGCAGCTTGTCAAGAAATCGTCTTTCAGTAGTTCCTTCCTTGAATTGTTGTGCTTTGAGGGCTGTTGCCGCAGCTAATTCGACGACCATTTGTTGATGAACTTCCTGGACCTGATTTTGGGTTAGAGTAATCACCGTATCGGGCGAGCCGCCGAAAAGGCGGTCGTCGGGGAAATACTTCTGCCTCAACCATCCAAAGAGTGACATGAGCTTCATGCGGAAAGTGCCGACTAGTATATGGCCGTGGAACGATCCTTTACTGATCAGAAAGCGATCAAGATTGATCTCGTCTTGTGCTGTCAACCTTGAAAGGTGGCGCACGATTTCTTGAAACTGCTGAATAGATACAGGTTCTACCACGTCTGAATTGGTAGCCCCGGCTTGTGGAGTTCCGCTAATCATCCACTTCAACTCTTCGTACGAGCACCTAATTTCTTCTAGGGTTTTCTGGTCCATCTATTTCCTCCCTTCGTCAAGGCTATCAGTTCATGAGAATTCACAGCACATCTTGGCTTAGGTGGTAGATGTTCACTTTCAAGGTGCCTGTCAAGCAAGATGTGTGCCCGAAGTCTAGGTGAGACTCCACTTTCTGGCCAGGACATCAACCTGAGCACTGTGAACCACGACAGAAAAAACAACTGGCATGGATCTTGCTCTAGTAGAAGACTCATAGCGACCAAGACAAGCCTACTGGTTGATGCAAAAATCACATTTTGGTATGAACTCAGATTCAGCAAGGAAGTCAGATAGTCTTATGAATAAGGTCAGCTTTATATTTAGAGAACTTGGATAAGAGGATGGAAGAAAGTGTCGGAAGGTAGGACAGATGGATAGGTGAGGTGTTGAGATCTCAAGATGAGTTTTGGTGTCTTGAATAGAACCAGACCGAAGAAGGTATCACAAGCAACAAATATGCCACATAGAGATTACCGATTAGGATAACCAGAAGCTATAGGTAATACCTTGCTATCATTTGCTATCAGGAATACGGTTTTTATAGGACTGGCATGGATTATGCAGGACTAAGTAAGGGTGCAAGATTATGAGAGATTCGGCTTTAGAGCGAGCGCTGAAATGTGGTCTGGAAGCATCCCGAATGCAGTGCTCTACCAGGCTGAGCCACGTCCCGACTCCGCCACCCTACAGGGTTTTGGCACTCGTGTCAAGTGCCTGTTCCTTCGGAAACTCTCCACCAGTTAACGCCCGACCGATGGCACACGGGACTACGAGTCTGACATAGAGTCTATCCGCGAATCCCTGCTTCAATCGGCCCGCGGCGTCGGGTGACCGGGCAGAAAAGTTTGATGAAGTGGTGCGGTTCGTCTCCCCTGGGCCGCGTGCCGTGCCGTGCCATCTCCCAGGCCTTGGTCTTCAAGACAACGTCGAACTTAAACATAGGGCGCTCGGGGTCAAAGCCCAATAAGTCCGCGCCTAACGAATAGCCGGTCAGCCGCAAGGTCCTGTGCGCGTTAGAATCCGACAGTGTCTTCAACGCGGTCTTCAAATGCAGGATAAAGAGAGACTTCTCACGCGATTGCTGAATCAGATCGATGTAATCTTGAAAAGGCAGCAGGCTCCCAGAAGCAACTCGGAAAACTCCTCAACTCCAGGATCGAGACCAATTGATCGAGCGTATCGTGCAAGACCCCAACCATTCGCTGGGCCTTGCTCAGAACGGCAGTGTCAGCCAACGATGCGCTCGTTCGGTTGGTTCAGAAGCAGGTGCGGGATTCCCTTGTGAGGGAACGCGAGCATATATTGAGAGGATCGCGTCAGAAGTTCGGAGCTTTAGGCAAGCATTTCATTGCACCGGTCTTATAATAGATACATTCCCGCGATGTCCGCGGTTGATTTGAAAGGAGAATTGCAATGAAACTGCTCGCGACGACTTTCATGCTGCTTCTTGTGTTCGCCTGGGCCTCCGCCCATGCAAACCAGGCAAGAGCCGCCTCGGGATCGGGCGCTCCCTCGGTCGCTTCGAGCGCGGCTTCGCAGACAATCAGCATCACGAGAAGCGGCTCGCAGCCATCCGCCAAGGGGCCGGCCGAATACTTCACCGGTTCCGTCCGAGTTGATTACCTGTTCAAAGCGAACGATCCGTCACGCACATCCGGCGCATTTGTCACATTTGAGCCCGGCGCCCGCACTGCATGGCATACCCACCCGTTCGGTCAAATACTAATCGTCACGGCCGGCTCCGGCTGGGTTCAGCAATGGGGAGGGCAAATCCAGGAAATTCGGCCAGGGGATGTTGTCCGAATTCCGGCAGGTCAGAAACATTGGCATGGGGCGACCGCAACCACAGGCATGACGCATATCGCCATTCAAGAACAGCTTGATGGCAAGGCTGCCGAGTGGCTGGAGAAGGTCAGCGACGAGCAATACCGCAGGTGATCCCATTCAATTGCAAGAGGCCAAGATGATGAGCAGCATCAAGAGAGCCGTTCAGAAAGCAAGTGTCACGAAGATTTGGGCTTGTCTTACCATCATGGTTTGGGCATTCACTATGGCCGAAATCGTCCAAGGGGAGCAGATGGGGAAAATGAATCCTGAAATCTCTCCACCCGCTGAAGCGGCGGGCTGGAGGTGGGACGGCAAGGAGATGAAATACAATTCCGAAACGCTTTTCGACTATATCGATGGAGCGGCGGAGCTGTATCTGGCCTACGGCTTTCAAGGCCTCACGGTCCGAAGGTTTGAGAAGTCGAGTCAATCCCGTATCACCGTTGAACTTTATGAGATGGCTTCTTCAGAGGATGCCTATGGACTCTTCTCGTTCGAGCGCCAGGATGAACCCGTAGGGATCGGCCAGGGATCGGAGTTTGGAGGAGGATTGCTCCGATTCTGGAAAGGGAAATATTTTGTCAGCATCTATGCCGACGGAGGAGAGGCGGAGGCCGAATCGGCTATTGTCACTATGGGCAGGGCCACGGCAGATCTAATCCTGGAGACCGGACCGGAGCCCGAATTGGTTGATCGTATCCCTGGCAAGGACTTCGGCCTGGTCGATCGGAGTGTTCGCTATCTCAAGAGCCACATTCTCCTGAACCAGCGGTTCTTCATAGCCCACGAGAATATTCTAAACCTGACTCGGAGGACGGAAGCTGTGCTGGCCCAATACATTCGAGAAAACCAAAGAACACACCTGCTTCTAGTTCGATATCCCAGTGAGAATGAAGCAACAGACGCTTACAAAAATTTCATGGACGCCTACCTTCCCGATGCCGGGGGCAAGGATCTTTTGAAAACAGAAGACCAAAGGTGGAGCACGGCCCGGCAACGAGGTGATGTTGTTGTAGTTGCTTTTGGGGCTCCCACGGCAGCCGATGCCGAGGTGTTGTTCAAGGCGACAGAAGACAAGTTGCTTAGAGGACGTTGACAAGAACATAGTGAGTAGGACCCCATCTACAGACAGTATCTTCTGGGGGTGTTTGCACCCAATACAGAAGGGAGTGTGAGCCAGATGAAAGAAAAGATTATCACCCGGAGGGATTTCCTCGGGGTCGCGGCAGGAACCGCGGCGGCTGCCACGCTGGGGGCAGGGATCTTGGGGGAGGCCAAAGCGGAGCCAACCGCAACAGTTGTGCTCATCCGGAATGCTGAGGTGGTGGGAAGCGATGACAAGATCCGAGGCGAGATTGTGCAATCCATGCTGGATGAAGCCGTCAGGAGTCTCTTAGGAGCAAAGGACTCGGCGGAAGCCTGGCAGAAGCTCATCAACAGCTCGGACATCGTGGGAATCAAGAGCAACTCATGGTCCCGGATGCCGACTCCCAAAGAATTGGAAGCAGCCATTAAGCGTCGTGTCCTGGATGCGGGAGTCTCGCAAACCAACGTGGATATTGACGACCGAGGGGTCCGGAATAATCCGGTCTTCCTCAAAGCTACCGCTCTCATCAACGTTCGGCCATTGAGGACGCATCATTGGTCCGGCGTCGGGACTTGTCTGAAGAACTACATCATGTTTGTTCCCGATCCATCCTCTTACCACAATGACGGTTGTTCACCACTGGGCAAAATATGGACCTATCCGATCGTAAAGGGAAAGACTCGCCTGAACATTCTCAGTGCACTCACTCCGCAGTTTTATGGAAGGGGAGCCAATTTCTTTGACCGAAGATACGTCTGGCCCTACGGCGGGCTCATCGTGGGAACCGATCCTGTAGCAGTAGATGCGATAGGCGCTCATCTGCTGCAGGCAAAGAGAATCGCCTATTTCGGCAAAGACGAGTCGCTGGACGTTTCTCCCGTTCATATCGTGGCGGCTGACAAAACATATGGCCTTGGAATCAGTGACCTGAGCCGCATTCAGCTCATCAAATTGGGCTGGGCGGATGAAGTGCTGGTCTAGGCCTCGGGGAGCAAGCGGGCCAAGGGGGACGCTCATTTATCGACTCGCGGAGGAAGCATGGAAATGAATATTTCGCGTCGCCATTTTCTGAAAAAAGGCGCCATCGCGCTGGGTACGGTTGCCGTCTGTGGCCTTGAAGGTACGGGCCGGGCTCAGCAGGTGAGTGGTTCTAAGACCTCATTATCTGAACAAGTTCAGGAGAGAACAATGCCTCATGTTATAGTAAAGCTCTATCCCGGAAGGTCAGAGCAGCAGAAGATTCGACTTACCGAAGAAATAGTTAAAGACGTTGTCTCCATCATGAAGTGTGGAGAAGAATCGGTTTCAGTAGCCATAGAAGAAATTGGACCGGAGGATTGGGCAGAGAAGGTTTACAAACCGGATATTCTTAACAAGCCGGACAAACTATACAAAAAGCCGGGATATAACCCGTTTAAATAGCAGGAAAAGCGAAGACGGCAAGGGGCCGATCAATGATCGATAAGAAGCATTTTACAGCGAAGACTCTTGTAAGCTCAGTGGCCGCCATCAACGTGCTCGGGAATCTGTTGGGAGTTGGGCTGACCTTTATCTACTATGTGGTACTCATGCCAAGACTGCGCTACGGGTCCCCAACAGAATCTCTTGGAAGCACAGTGGTTTTCTTTCTTGCGGTCGTGGCACTTGCAGCAGCTTTCAGCACCGGGATCATTTGGCCGCTCATGCGTGAAATGAAGCAAAAACTGGGGCAGGAACAACGGGGGATCTTTGAACCTGAAGAGACCGAGGGCCTGAGACGGCTCGTTGGAAAGCTGATGAAGCTTCCCATCAAGCTGGCGGGGGCAACTTTGGCGGCATGGGTGCTCGCAGCCCTTGCCTTGGTAGGTTGGGCGCAGGTGGCCCCGGATCTGTATCCGTGGACTCCACACTCCTCTCACAGGGCTTCCGCGTGGATGATTCTGGTCGCAGCTCCGATCACCATGCTCTGGATTTACTTTGCCCAGGAAAGGTGGCTGCACCTGAAGATCCGCGAGTTGATTCCTGCGGAGGCTTTGGATTCGGTTCCGCCGACGTTCAGGATCAATGTGTTGCCTCGCTTGCTCGTGGTATCTCTCGTGATAGGCTGCGTGCCCTTTGTGCAGGTGAGCCAGCTGGCCTTGAGGCAAATCCATTACATCAAAGCAGGACAGCAGTCGCTGGACAATTTTCTCATGTACATGCCTGATGTGATCTGGTTTCTGCTAGGGGTATTCGGAGTCTCGGCAGCCGGGTTGGCCGTATTCCTGGCCAAAAACGTATCCGAGCCGTTGCAGAGCTTCGAATCAGCAATGACCGCGGTACGCAGGGGCGATCTGGATACTCAAGTCCCGGTAGTCTCCAATGACGAGATCGGTCATATGGCAGAAGGATTCAACCGCATGGTCCGCGACCTGAAGGAAGTCGAGACGATAAAAGACACTTTCGGTCGTTACCTCAGCAGGGAGATCGTTGATGAAATACTCAAATCTCCTGGCGGCGTGGAGTTGAAGGGCGAATTGAGGGATATTTCAATACTGGTTGCCGATCTCCGAGACTTCACGCGAATGACGGAAGCTCTCGGGCCGCGGCAGGTTCTGGAGATCGTCAACCGCTATCTGGAGATAATGACAGATATCATCGTCGGTCATAGGGGCACCATTGATGAATTCACCGGAGACGGGATACTGGTCTTTTTCGGTGCACCCCAGGCGCTCCCGGATCATTGCAAGCGGGCAGTGCGGTGTGCCCTCGATATGCAACAAGCCATGGCAGGGCTCAATATCCAGTTAAGCGAGCGTTTCCTCCCGGAACTCCGTATGGGTATCGGCATCAATAGCGGTCGATTGATCGTCGGAAACATCGGCTCCGAAAAGAGGAAGAAATATGGAGCATTGGGTAGCCCCATTAATCTCGCGTTTCGGGTCGAAGCTCAGACCACAGGCGGAGAAGTGCTCGTCTCACCGGAGGTGCATTCGCATCTCAACGGCCAACTCTTGGTGGACCAGGCAAGAGAATCCCAGCTCAAGGGACTTGATGATCCGGTCACGCTGTACCGGGTAGTAGGATTGACCGGCTAAGGAAAGCTGAAAAGGAGCGACCAGAAATGCACGGGCGTCACAATCTTCGATACCGCTGAAGTTACGACCCGTTCACCAGCGAGGAACTCGTGGTCGAAGCCCTCTCTCCCCTTCGTGAGCAAGCGGTAATAGCCACCAAGTTCGGGTTCGACCTCGAACTTAACGGGGGACCATGTCGGCATTTTGATTGACGGAGAGCAAGTGGTAAGGTACGCTAAACATGAGGGATAGGAAACGCTTCTAATGCCACATGATCATGGCCGGGCGAAGTTTGTGAAAACCAATATCGTCTATAGAGAGGAAAAGGGATGGTTTGTGGGACATATCCAAGAATATCCCGACTATGAAAGCCAAGGAAAGACTTTGCAGGAATTGAAAGACAATTTGATAGAAATCTATGAAGATATCAGGAACGGTTTGGTACCTGATGCAGAGCCTTTTCAGATACTGGAAGTTACAATTTGAAAAGGGAAGATCTGAACCATGCCGAGGAGGCACTACCAATGAAGTCGATTAACAAAAACTCGCAGCTACCGCAAGCAGGCACCGTCATGGAGTCAAGCGAATCGGACGTGAGCAAGTTGGCCGGTTTGATTAGTGCCTATGCTCCCCATGAGGGTATTTTTGAGTTACAGATTCCAGGGGTGTACGCCATTCGCCACTCACGGGCGAACACGGAGTTGATGCATGGCGTGGCACAACCAGCCTTGTGCATCGTCGCGCAGGGATCAAAGAGCGTCATGCTGGGGCAAGAGATCTATGAGTATGACGCGTCACGCATGCTCGTTTACTCTGTTGACCTGCCCGTGACGGGGCGGATCACGCGAGCCAGCTACTCCGAACCTTTCCTCGGTTTCAAGTTGGATCTCGATCCGCACAAAATCGCCGAGCTCGTCTTGAAGGTGTATCCGCACGGTCTGCCTCGAGTTCACGAGAGCCGCGGCCTGTGCGTCGGACAGGTCAATCCGAGCATCGTCAAGGCAGCAACAAAGTTGCTCGAGTTGATGTCGGAACCCGCAGACGCTGAACTGCTCGCTCCTCTGGTAATCGATGAGATTCTCATCCGTCTGCTGCGCAGTCCCATCGGGTCCCGGGTGTCACAGCTCGGCCTTGCGGAATCCAGTGTGAATGGAATTGCAAAGGCAGTATCCTGGTTGCGCACGAATTTTTCCCTGACAATGAAAGTCGAAGAGCTGGCCGAGTTGGCGCACATGAGTGTTTCGTCTTTCCACCAGCACTTTAAGTCCGTTACCTCAATGAGCCCTTTGCAGTACCAGAAAGTGCTGCGCCTTCAAGAGGCGAGGCGTCTCATGCTGTCCAAGATGATGGACGCGAGTACTGCGAGTTCACACGTGGGGTACGTAAGCGCTTCGCAGTTCAGCCGAGAATACAGCCGCCTTTTCGGGAGTGCGCCGACCAGGGACATCGCCAGATTGCGTGACTACTCGACTCAAGAACTGACCCAAATCGGATTGTAGGTCGCTCATTCAAGGGGACTGACCGTCCGCCCGCTTCCCAAGGCTAAACTTACAGCATAGGCAGTCAGTTCAACAACGGGAAATCATTTCCTTATCTCGCGATGTCAACGTACAATATCGATTGCCAAAATTCTTGTCCGGTTCGCATGACAATCTTCCGTCATTCCTGCGAAGGCAGTCCCGCGCGGAACGCGGGACTGCTGCCTTTCTGGGTCCTCGCCTTCGCGGGAACGACGCAGTCTTCTTGGGTTACCCAGCTTCAGAACAAAGGCACGTCATTTGCGGCAACCACTATATACTTCTGACTTGAGAAGTGGTACATAATGCAAGGAAAGGCCACAGCAATTTCCTCGACAGGTCGTGGATCTTGCGGAACTCCAGTTTCATAGCAGTGCACTTTCAAAGAAATGACTTTGGTAGTCGGCCGGGATGCCTCCGGAGCGAAGTCAGGCCCGACGTCCGAAGCGGAGGAGGCATCCGGCTGACTCACTGCTTCGACTGCGCATTGGTACCAGAGGCACAGGTGACCCAAGCGGGATGATTTCCATGACAAGTGTAGATGACACAGGCTTCAAGTTCAGGGAACAGCTAGGAAGGCTCAGGGAGAAGGTGGACCGGCTTTCAGCAGGTAAAGCCGCGCCGCAGATGCCTGAGGAAGTCCGTCAGACAGTCGCTGAAATCCGCAACATTCTGAAGGATTGCGAACGAGAGTGGACAAAAACCGCCGAAATTTTTGAACGAGGGATTCAAGACCTTAGACTCGAGAATGAAATGCTGCAAGCAAAAGGTGCGCTTCACGAAGCTGTCTTTGAGGATTCCGACGATGGAATAGTGATAACCACGAAGTCGGGGAGTTTTCTGGCTGTGAATCAGGGGTTTGTCCGGTTGGTCGGCTGCAAAACCAAACAGGAGGTTCTGGCCAGGAAAATTCAGGATTTCTATGCAAGTCCCGGCCAACGTGTTCAAATGCGGCGAAAGGTGGATCGGTCCGGAGTCGCAACAAACTTTGACCTCAGGCTTCGGCGGATCGACGGGAGCGAGGTTGATACTCTTCACACTATTAATGTTCGTTTGGACAGGGAGGGCCGAGTCAGCGGATATCAAGGGATTATGCGGGACATTACGGAACAAAAGTTAGCCCGAAAGGCGTTGCAAGAAGCCCGCGACGAACTCCAATTACGCGTCCGGGAACGCACTGCCGAACTGGCCGAAGCAAATGCTCGCCTCAAAGCTGAAATTGCTGAGAGGGCACGTGCCCAAGAGGCGCTAATCCTCAGCGAGGAGCGGATGAGAGCGATCTTCGAGGCGGCCACTGAATGCATATTCATTAAGAATCGTTCCCTACAGTATACGTTGGTGAATCCGTATATGGCACATCTGTTGGAACTGCCCGCAAGCGAAATCGCCGGCCGCGTCGATGAAGATCTCTTCGGACAAGAAGCGGGACACCACCTCAGACAGGTGGACCAACGAGTGCTGACAGGGGAAACGATTGAAGAAGAGCATACCCGGCCGGTGAAAGGATTGCCCACAACTTTCTTGGACGTACGCTCACCTATCCGAAACAGTAAGGGAGAGATCATTGGTATATGTGGGATATCACGAAATATAACGGACCGAAGCAGGATCTTTTCCCTTAATCAAGGTACGGCGGAGGAATATCATTCCCCTGCCATGCGTGCCTCACTGGCCAGAGCCGGCGTTGCTGCGAATTCCGATCTCATCGTGCTCATTGAAGGAGAAAGTGGCAGCGGAAAAGACTACCTGGCTCGCTACATTCATAATAACTCGAAGCGCAGCGGCGGACCGTTTTATGCCATCAATTGTGCCGCAATTACCGAGGGTTTGGCGGAATCCGAACTGTTCGGACATGAAGCGGGAGCATATACTGGTGCAATAAGGCGCAAGCGAGGACTTGTGGAATTGGCTGAAGGCGGGACCCTGCTACTGAACGAAATCGGGGAGCTTTCATTACCGATTCAGGCCAAATTGCTCACTTTCCTCGACACATTCTCCTTCACTCGCGTGGGAGGCGAGAGAAGTGTGACGGTCAATGTCAGGATTATGGCCGCCACCAATAGAGACTTGAGCCAAGCTGTTTCCAGGGGTGAATTTCGGCGCGATCTTTTCTTTCGCCTGAATGTGTACGGTATCCGGGTGCCGCCTTTACGTGACAGGCTTGCTGACATACCGGTGCTGACGCGGCAGATCGTTGACCAACTGGCTCGAGAACTCCAGCTTACAGCGGCATTGAGCATTCGTCCCGAAGATATGGAGAAATTGATGCAGTATTCCTGGCCGGGAAACGTACGGGAACTGAAGAATGTCTTGGAACGCTCGGTCATTCTTTCCGAGGGGCCGGATCTGAGGCTGGATTTCTTGGAACCGGCGGAACCCAATCAATATGAGTCACCTTCGACAGCAGAATTCCCGCCTTCTCCGTCCATCACTTCTGTCATAGAGAAACTGAGACGCCAGTTCATCGAATTGGCGTTGCAACGCACTGACGGTAACAAGTGCGCAGCGGCGCGTATTTTGGGTATTTCTCGATATGCGCTCCAGCGCCAGATGAAAGCTCTGAAGATGCGGTGAGCGGAAACCGCCCATACTCGTCCCTCTCTTGGGCGATATCGCCCATACCATATTGCCATGTGATATTGGCATATTGATAACATCGTATCCAATCATTGGGCGAAATAGCCCATACGGTTGCCGAGTCACGACCGGGCCTAGGCCTACCCAGGTTGGTGGTAGACTCCCTCAACTCCCCAGTACGATTAACTTTTTCCCATTTGCTTCACCACTCGCAAATCCTGGCACGGAGAGTGCTAAGTGAAGTCTCCGTTGTGACTGACAGGTCCCCCCGCGGAAAAAGAACATGTGCATGCCGCGCTGTACCGACTAAAGCACTGGAGTGTGTGCGGGTTTTTGCCGTCAGGGACGCCTTTTCGAGCGGCTCACACTAGTGCGCTCTCATACAAGTGAAGTTGGCGGGCACGGAGGCCCACCGCCACCAAATATGGTGGGGGCCGGCGTCCCTGCCGGCCCTTTGTATGTCTCTTGTTGGAAAGCGCACCGGTATCAAACAGCCGAAGCGCAGATCTCCATGCCAGTACGGTTGCTGCGGTGGCAGGGTTAATCATTTTGTCCATTTGTCAGCATCCCCGGCGACGGTGAGAGCGATGGCAGCATCCGACATACTCAGTGGCAAAAGGATCTTGGCCGTAGACGACGAGTTCGATGTGTTCGATATCGTCAAGGACGAACTCGAGAGCTGCTCGGTGGTCACCGCAAGCGACTATGAGACCGCGTGGCGCCTGATCGACACCGAACGCTTCGATTTGGTAATCCTGGACATCATGGGGGTTGACGGCTTTGCCCTGCTCCAGGAGTGTGTGACACGCAAACAGCCTGCAGCCATGCTCACCGCCCACGCCATCTCCACAGACAATATCAATAAGGCAATACGATTGGGAGCCGTGTCCTTTCTCCCGAAAGAGGAATTGAGGCGTCTGCCCGAACTGGTTGCGGAAATCCTGGAGTGTGTTCAGGCAGGAGAAAGCCACTGGAAACGGCTTTTCGAAAGGCTGGGCTCCTTTTTTAAGGAACGCCTTGGACTGGAGTGGGACGACTTGGAGCGACCTCGAACACCTCCATATCAATATTGACTGAAAGGACTTACCGCGGCGCCTCCAGCATGGGATGTTAGCCTGCGCCTGATACCGATGCGCGTTCAAGGAAGTCATGTTGGCTGGCAGCCGGGAGGCCTCCGAAGCGAAGTCAGGCTTGCCGTCCGAAGCGGAGGAGGCATCCGGCTGCTCTACTGCCTCGGCAGCGAATTGGCCTGAGGACAGGTATCGAGCCTGAAGGTCTCACCTGAAGGCCGCGGTCGGCCGGTCTGCAGCTACTGGGGCGCGTTGTGGCCTCCGTGGTACTCTGGGACCGACCCTAACGAGCCCAAAGGTATTTCCGAAAATCCGTGAAAGGAGGAGAAAGTCATGCGTAACAGAATGTTGACAGTTCTCGTATGTGGGGTGTTTGTCGCACTCGGGGGCGGGGCTTCGCTCGTAGGGTCGGCGTATGGTGCAACTGTTGAACTGAGCTACTCGACCTTTTTCCCGGCCACGCACGGGAATACGATCCTGGCTGTTGAATGGGGCAAGGCAATAACAGAACGAACCAAGGGAGCGGTCAAGATTAACATGTTCCCCGGCGGCACGCTCACGCCCGGCGACCAGTGCTATGACGGAGTAGTGAAGGGCATCTCGGACATCGGGATGTCGGTGTTGAGCTACACAAAGGGCCGCTTCCCCTTGATTGAAGTGATTGATATGCCGCTGGGGTACAAGGGTGGTCTGCAAGCCACCCGCCTCATCAACGCGTTTTACGGAAAATTCAAGCCAAAAGAGCTTGACGAAGTGAAGGTGATGTATTTTCACGCGCACGGGCCCGGCATCCTCCACACCACGGAAACCCCCATCACTAAGATGGACGAGCTGAAGGGGATGAAGATCCGCTGTACGGGGACGACCTCCAAGGTCGTCAAAGCGCTCGGCGCCACGCCGGTCGCGATGGCCCAGACAGAGACGTACGAAGCCCTCAAGAAAGGCATTGCAGTGGGCGTGATGTCACCGATCGAGACGATGAAAGGGTGGAAGTTCGCGGAAGTGACCAAGTACACTACTCTCAACTACGGAAGCGCGTACAGTCTCGGGTTCTTTGTGGTCATGAACAAGAAGAAATGGGAATCACTCCCCAAGGATGTCCAGGACGCCATCGAGAAAATCAACGAGGAGTGGATCGATAAGACTGGCAAGAACTGGGATCTCATAGACAAGGAGGGAAAGGAGTACGCTCTCACCAAGGGCCACAAATTCCTCGATCTTTCCAAGGAACAAGATGAACTGTGGGCCAAGACGGTTCGGCCCGTCTTGGACGAGTACGTCGCGAGCATGCAGGCCAAAAGTCTGCCCGGCAAAGAAGCCCTGGAGTTTTGCCTCGATTGGCTGAAGAAGAACCCGTAAGCAATTCATGACGGTGACTGGCGCCGCGGACACCCGAGAGCATTGTATCCCGGCGCCGTCGCCGTTTGGACACCATGTGGATAAGGGCCGGGGAACCTGTTCCGCTGTGGCGAATGGTCCCCCGGATTTCGCTATCACCTCGGACTCCGCTTACGCAGCAGGGTCAGCGTAAAGGGAGGTGCTGTGAAGACGCTCGTGGCTGTAACGACAACCGTCTCGCGCGTGATGTTTACCATAGCGGGGATCGCGATGACCGCAAGCGTGGTGCTGACGTGCTCGGACGTGATTCTGCGAATACTCAAGCGCCCGATCATGGGGACATACGAACTCGTGGGGATTCTTGGCGCGATCATGGTGGGCTTTGCAATACCCCAGACCACAAGAGTTCAAGGCCACGTGATCATGGACTTCGTCACCACCAAGCTGCCCGAGGCTTGGCAGTCGCTGTTAAAGGTGGTGACACGAGTGTTGGGGGCCGGATTGTTCTTTATCATGGGATGGAACCTCTGGATCCTCGGGAATGACTTCTTGAAAAGCGGTGAGACTACTATGACGCTCGGGTGGCCGTTTTATCCCGTTGCGTACGGCCTTGCGATCTGTTGCGGGATCGAGTGCGTGGTTCTCCTGGTAGAAATATTCGATAGGCGGAGGGCTGAGCCATGAGTTTTGGGATGATCGGCTTCCTCGTGATCCTGTTGTTGTTCGTCTTCTTCTTCATGGGATTGGAGATCGGTTTTTCCATGGCATTGGCCGGGTTCATCGGTTTTGCCTGGATCGTGAATGTGGATGCAGCCCTCAACCTTGTCGCCAAGGACGTCTTTAGCGTGCTCTCCTCATACGGGCTTACGGTCATACCAATGTTCGTTCTCATGGGGCAAGTGGGCGCGAGCGGCGGCGTGGCACGCAACTTGTACGACTGCGCGTACAAGTTCATCGGACACATACCGGGCGGTCTCGCGGTCGGGACCGTGGCTGCTGCAACCGCGTTCAAGGCAATATGCGGGTCTTCGCCTGCAACCGCGGCCACGTTCGCGACGATTGCCGTACCTGAGATGGACAGATACGGATACGACCGACGGCTTTCCTGCGGCACTGTCGCTACGGTAGGAACGCTGGGGATCCTCATTCCGCCCAGCGTGGTGCTTATCATCTACGGTATCCTTACGGAGACGTCCATCGGCAGGTTGTTCCTGGCCGGGATCATTCCGGGGCTAATGCTGGCCTTCTCTTTCGCAGCCACACTTATCGTTTGGTGCACGGTGAATCCCTCGCTGGGACCGAAAGGGGAGCGCTCCTCGTGGACTGAGCGGCTCTCGTCGCTGCCGCCCGTGGCGCTCGTCGGCGCGATCTTCCTGGTGGTGGTGGGCGGTCTCATGTGGGGCTTCTTCACCCCGACAGAG
>Ga0172368_10002043_pt1 | contig 26438 bp, 25 predicted proteins | sample Lak11m_FD_114540 | JGI IMG/M metagenome (GOLD analysis project Ga0172368, IMG submission 114540) | Freshwater microbial communities from Kabuno Bay, South-Kivu, Congo - kab_022012_11m | ecosystem: Environmental > Aquatic > Freshwater > Lake | place: Democratic Republic of the Congo: South-Kivu...
ATGACAAATAATTGCTGCCCGATTAAAGGGTGATAAAACGCTTGAGCGGTATGAAGCGAAAGTTTCACGTACCGTTCTGAGAAGAGGGGGAGCAAGCAATTGCTCCTTCTTATTCGGCAAAGCTCCGCATTCCCTGCAAACAAGCATGAAACGACGCCGCCATCACAACGAGGAACACGGATGACGCGGATTGCGCGGATTTTCACGGATCTGCGTGTATCCGCGTCATCCGCGCAATCCGCGTTCTATCGTCGTTCATCTGCGATTATCTGCGTTCATCTGCGGCTAATATTAGTTTCATTGAGCGATAGAACCCAGGAGCCGATTTTTTCGTTCTTTGCCTCCTAAAATGCAGATTTAATCATGCTAAGGCATTTTAACAACATTTTAACAACGAATGTATATAACTTTACTCAATTCCCGGAAGAATTAAGTATTTTCTAATAGATTTAAAGATAAAATATGTTAATAAAATCAATAAAATTATCATTGGAAAACATGAATAGAAAATTCACTGATTTGTCAAAGCTAAAATTTGAAGAAAAATCTCCAGAACTGAAGAAAGAATTAATTAAACAAAAGATTCAGGAACGTCCATTTGCCTATGAATTCTATCATCAATTTAGAAAAATGTGGGATGATGGAAGTATTGGTTCAATCTTTCCTAATGATATAGTGATTCAGGCAGAATTCAACAAAGTCTATCAAGGGATAATTGGTTGTGAGAAAATACCAGATTTTTTATTACATAAACCAAGTACACAAGAAAATATTGCTATCATAGAATTTAAGTTAGCCTCTAATTACAGCGATTTGAAAGAAGATTTTAATAAACTTTTTAAATTTAGAGAGATACTTCATTACAAGTTTCTTATCGAAGTTGTTATTGGAGAAGATAGCGAGTTGACAACTGCTAAAAAACATATAGACCAATTAAAAAAATTAAATGGAGAAGCAATAATTGTCATTTATTTTAATTCAGAAAAATGGAAATCAAATGATTATAAAATTAAGTACCTATATCAAAATCAATGAGACAATACCATGCCTGAATGTCCTAAGTGTAATAAAAAATTTAAGTTGGAGGAAGCTTTAATCCAACATCTCAATGACAAGAAGGATGAAAAACATCGTCTCCATGACAAGAAAGATGAAAGTCAATCTGAAATTTGTTCGACGCCAATTATAGGTTCAATATCAAAAATATCTCCACGTCGTCATTTTGATTCGGTATTGGGATGTATAAGTAGAATATATCGACTTAAAACTAAACCAAATTTAACTGAAAATGAAAAGAAAGAACTTAATGAACTAACCGAGTACATAAAAGAGGACAATAAGCGAGAAGTAAAGAGATTAAATATAAAATTCGGGCTCCCCGAAGATACCCCATTTGGAGCGTCACATCGACTACGGAGAGCAGAATCGGAACTTAAGTCGGAAGAGTCACATAGAAAGCTTGAAGAATCTAAAAATATACTCAGAGAAATAAATAGGCAGGGTAGGAAAAGAAGAGAAGAAGACGAACAAAATATTGAACATATGAATAAAGATACTTGGGAGAAAATTGATAAATCAGCAAAGGAATTCAAAGATAAAAATCCGTATTTTAAACTTTCAACAACCCCAATAAAACCTGAAGAAAATATTGAATGCGCACCTTGCATAAGTCCAGCATGTCCTCCACCTTTAAAAAATAAAGCTAAGAAAAATAAGTTATTGAATATGTCAACAGGATAATGAGGGAGTGTAACCTTTTTTGCTGAAACTATCCATATGAATATACCTTGATATTATTATAAATAATATTCATCCGTAGGCATGATTTATGGCATCATTCAAAAATTATACATTCGCCTTTGGACTGCGCCCCTTCGAGTAGAATCAAAATGAATATCAAGTAGGTTTATATTATATCGAAAGAGATATGTCTAATAGTTAAAATATGAAAAATCAGCAAGCAGATAAACATATTATCAACTTAATAAAGTTTACTGTAACAAATAAAACTCCATACGAACTCACGCTATCGGAGTTCGTTTCAGTTCGTATAAGTTCGTTGTTTTCTCGATATTTTTTTTCAGGTTCATTTATAAACCAGAGCATATGGAGGAATTTATGATCGGAATCGTCAACCATTCGGATGAAGATGGATTCACCTTCATTTCAAGCGAGCGGCTTCCTTCCGGGATGTTCGCATGTTACAACGAGGCAGACAGGAAAATCCTGTGCCGTGTAAAACATGCAGAGCCGCTCAACGAGTACCCCCAGGAGTTCCTCATGGATATGGAGCTGTCTGCCGATGACGTTTCGGCATTTTACGGGCTTGACCCGCAGGATTTTAAATATTATTCATATTCAGCCTCTGTCGTGGGCTATTTTGATGCGCCGATGGGTGAATTCGTACACCCAAGGACAAATCCCGCAAGCGGCGTGAAGATCAAACGCGCAGGCGAGGATGTCCTGAAAGACATAAGCAAAATAAAGGCAGGCGAGCCTGGCTCTGCGTTTATCGGGAACGTGCTTGGAGAAAATACCGGGATCGCGCTATCGGTGCGTGATATCGTGAGCCAGCATGTGTCTGTCATTGCCTCCACAGGCGCTGGAAAATCATATACCGTGGGCGTTCTTGTCGAAGAGCTCATGAAACCGCATAACATGGCTCCTGTGCTTATTTTTGATCCGCATGGGGAATATGCAACACTTGCCGAGATTTCTAACACGGCAGAATTTATACCCCCATCCTATCGCCCCTTTGTACGGACTGTCAAGCCAAAGGATATAAAGATCAGGATAAGTGACCTTCTCGTTGGCGATTTTATCAGCATAATGGATGACGGCACGATGTCTGATAAGATGAAGACCCTGTTTCGATCCGCATATCATAATCTTAAGAACGATAAGAAAAAACAGTTTACGCGAAATGAATTGAAACTTCAGATCGAATCTCTCCGGGATTCAAATAATGAATCCACGATCGAAGGAATAAATTGGAGGTTCGGGAAATTAAATGCACCAATCTTTGATGATTTCCAAACCATTCCTCTTGCGGATTACTTCAAAGTCGGGCAGCTTACGATAATGGATGTATCAGGCATTGAAGAGGGATTCCAGCAGTTGATAGCATCAGTCATGCTTAGGCGCCTGTTCGATGCGCGGGAGGGCACCGAGAACAACAGGTATAATGAAACACATATCGATAAATTCCTTCCTTATCCTGTATTTGTGGTCATCGAGGAAGCACACAGGTTTGCGCCGCAAAGCGGTGAGGCAAAATCAAAGAGCATCCTAAAGACAATTCTCTCAGAAGGCAGGAAATTCGGGATCGGCGTCTGCATGGTGTCGCAGCGCCCCAGTAAACTGGATGCAGATTCCCTATCGCAGTGCATGACACAGATCACGATGAGGATAATTAACCCGACAGACCAGCAACAGATAGCCCAGAGCATAGAATCAGCAAGCAGGGAACTTATTTCAGAGCTTCCATCACTTGCAAAAGGCCAGGCGATAGTATCGGGTGTTGCGATAAATACTCCCACGCTCGTGAAGATCAGGAAGAGGCTTACAAGCGATACGAAGGGAAGGAGCAAGGATGCACCGGCGCTGTGGGCGGCGCAGAAGAAGTATGAGGAAAAGCACAGGGCGCCTGAGGTGAGGGCGGATGAGGAGATGGATGTGGGGGTTTGATTCATAAAACCTTCATCTAAGGAGTAAATCTAAACATGACGAAAGATACTGGGAAACCCCGGGATTTTGAAGAGATGACACTTGCATTAGCCTTGTTAGCTGGGCTAATAGCTTTTTTGCTGAAATTGATAGATTATTTTAATAACAATTTAATCTTAATCCCTGATTATTTCCAACCATTGATTTACACTTTACTATGGATATTATTGGTTGAACTTTTAATAATATTATCATTTTTAATATTGAAAGGATATTTAATCTCTTCAAAAAATGAGAAAAAAGGATTAAAAAATTTGGCTAATTCGTTCTTTAAAATCAGCTTCTCAACATTTATTGTTTGGTTTATTTCTTTAATTATGTCCCTCTTCTTTTATCAATACATTTTCAAAAATACAATTACTAAACCATATTATATCGGTATATCGATCATCTATATCACCCTGAGCACTTTGCTTCTTCTTGGAATTTTTATATACTTGATGGACTATAAGAAAAAAGATCTATTTGAATCGCCGAAGGTGGATATAAGTTTCTTTTTAAAGAGCTATTTAATATTAATTATATTGATTTTTATATTTTTTATCGTGTTGTCGCCGATACCTTCATATTTGTTAAGTGGCTCTTTCTCTATTGAAGTATTCCCGCAACCAAATTTAGAGAATAATCCTTTAACAGTTATTATAAGAGAAACAGGTATTAGTTATAATATTAGTTTTATAACTTTATTCAAATTGAACCCTGCTAATAACAGCCTTGAGCAAATCGATAATATCACAATACCTAAAGAAAATAGATCAATAAAAGAACTAATGTATGGAGGTAGATATAGAAAGGATTTTTATTTAAACATAAACACTTCTAATTTGTCATCTGGCAATTATATGTTGAGTGCTGAAGTTACTAATGACCCCTCAAGAGATTATATATTTGGTGTAATTATAAAGCATGGTGACAAACTGTTCTATGTGGCATCAAAGACCACAAATAATTCATTTAACCCTAATTAGCCAACACCAATTTTAAAAGTCTCACAAAATTAGGTTTATGATATTGCCAAATATCAAACCAACCTCATCGCCGCTTTCAAATCAATCGGTTTGATCAAACCCTTCGTGGCTTCAAAATGCTCATCGTCTGTCAAAATATGCTTGACATTTTCAACAATCCCTGTTGCGGCTATCAATGAATCTGCTGTGGGAATATCATATTTCAAACGTATTTCACCGGCGGTTATTGCTATTTTCTGGGTGACATCCAGGAAGATCAGGTTGGAACATATCAATCGATAAAGGATACTGCGCATCAGGTCTTTATTTTTCATGCCAGAAGTCTTTACCAATTCGGTAAGTGTGATTACTGAAACAATCCCTGTTATCTTTTTATTCTGCACTGCCTGAGCTAACTCAAAATGAGAATCTTCTAAGAGAAGATCAGTTATATGCATCGTATCGATAAGGATACTGTTCATTTAATACCTGTCTTCTTTACGCATTTCTTCTATTTGTTTTCTTACTGATTTCGAATCAAGGTGTCCTTTTAATATACCGCAAAGTGACGTAAGGTCTGTAGTTTTCGGAATCATTTTGATATAACCATCGTCATCCTCGATTATCAGCTTCTCTCCTTTTTTCAATCCATATTTTTTCCTGATATCGGCTGGTATAATTATTTGCCCTTTTGTGCTCATTATTACTGATTGCATGTCTTACACTAACTTACTATGTAGGATTAAATAAATGTTTTCATGTGTTTTTTAAGCGTCAATTGATGTTTCCTTAAGATACAAAATGACCATAATGAAATCCAATAAAAACCATAGTCCCATTTTCATTCATAACTACGACTTGATCATTGCGGTTAATACGGGATGCCATGTCCCATCCATAAACATTATCAAAAAATATTTTTACTAATGTGGCATTAGAAAAATTCATCTCACCTGTAAAATTGTCATGAAATCGTTTGAAAGTTGAGTTGTCAGAAACCGCTATTTCACTATAATGAGCGCTGATCAGTTCTTCATTTTTTTCACCAGTAACAACAAGAGGATTTCCATGATGGATTGAAATATTTTTTCCTGGTATTACTTTCAGCGCATATGTAGAATATGTTGCTGGCAAATCGTCCTCTCCTTTGATGTTATTTAATTCCTTCAGATCGAGTTTTTTGAAAAATTCAACTACGCTTCTGTTCGCCCAATTTGACCATATAAGTGAATACGAGAGCCTGCGATCCGTATAAAACTCCGGTTGTGGAGGATCATATGTATCGGATGCTCCAAAATCGTTGTTAACGTGATATGGAGGTTTTCCCATAGCAATTGAATAATCAAAGAGATCTGCCTTTTCAATAGATAGAACGCTATTTTCAAAAGAAGTTAACTCAACCGGTTTTGAGTTATACATAAGCAAGAATGATTTATCATACATTGGATCAACATCAAAAGCAACATAACCTTTTGTTATTTGACCTGGCAGAAGAGAAACATCCTCCAACCTGATTTCATCAAAAAGATAAGCTGGAATCTCAATCATAGATGCCGGATTTGAGGAACATTTTCCGGAAATGAGGCTCAGCTTGCTCAATATGACTCGGAAGGTGTTTGATCCGTTATTTTTTATGGATAGATTATAAACCGCATATCGTCTTTCTGAAATATTATGACTCTGTAAGCTTTCTATATCGTAAACAATATGCTTGCCATTTTTTTCCTGTACTGGAAATGAAATACCACCGCCATCTCCAAAGTCCAGGAAAGCTCCAAAATTGGAGAAAAGTGAAATCTTTATTCCATCACCTATGTGAATAGTCCCGTTATCTCTATAAATGGTTCTTATACCATTTTCATGTTTAACTTTTAATTCTTCAGTCCTGACATTATCGATCTCCATCAGTGCTCTTGTTTTATCGTCATTTAAAACAAATGAAATATTTCTTTTTTCAATAGAGACATCAATTCTATTCCCATCCTCTCTTTTTTCTATCTTTCTATCCGGAGCCCATGCAATTCCATAATTATTGGTCAACAATTCTATAAGCGATTCACTGCCATTTCCAGGAACATCATCCCATACAAACATTAACTCATCTGTTTTTATGATCGGTGCATTATCAACCCACTCAAATCCAGGCCTTTTTTTTATATAATCCCGCAGTATGCTGCTATCATTTCCAGGCACATTTTCCCAGATAAATAGAGGCCTTGGATTTTTGTTATGATTGTCCCGGACATATATCCCTGTAAAAGATTCCAGAGTAAATTCAGGAGTGAATTCTGATATGTTCTCACCATCTTCCGATGGCGTTGTTGCGTTCTCAGAGTTAAGTTTGCCTGACCCTTCGCGTGACATATCTTGAAATACAGGAGAATCCGCTGATGTGTCGTTAGTGTTTGATTTATTGATGTTAATTGTTTTTTCTTCAACGCATCCGCTAAGGATTACTAAAAAAATGATTGCAAGAAGCAATATTTTATTTTTCTTTTTTAGTTTCATTCCACCAGATTTCCCTTGGATGAAGAATGATATTGTGTACAATCTATTTAATTTCAACTGATATTCGTACTGGGGGGGCAAAAACAGTGGAATGAAATTCTTTGGAAAATAAGATGTCGGTAGGGTTTATCTGCCCTATTTTCCTTCCAGAAATTGGAAGGAAACGTGTCAAGCTATGACCTCTAAATGCTATACTCCTATGAATTTTAGCGGCTGATATCTTCTTTATAAAAATAGCCGGAGGCTCAGCTTATTGAAACCACGAAAATCCGGCTCAATCACCACCTCTCGGATTATTTGAATTATGGCATCGGCTTCCGGTGCATGTAGTATCTGTGAACCTGACAGGATGACAGGTTGTGCAGGAGAGCGGTCTTTCGGAACGGGCGCCCATATGTTCACCAACTCTGGCATGCACGAAATTGGCAGGAGTAAAACCATCTGGAGAATGGCATTGGGAGCAGTCAGTATTCATACCGTCGTGGCTCGAAGGCGGTGTATGGCAATTTACACATCCGGGTGCAGTTCCGGTAAAAACCCCATGATGGCACTGATCACATGTGAGTGACTGATGTTTCCCTGTCAATGGGAATGCTGAATGGTCAAATGCTGCTGGCTGCCACCCTGCCGTTGTGTGGCATTTATCGCAGTTGCCTGTAATACCCGCAATGTGATTTGCAGGCAGGTTGTGGCAATTTTCACACAACGCTCCTGTTCCGATATAAATTCCATGGTGACATTGTTCGCAGGTTAGAGACTGGTGTTTTCCTGTCAATGGGAATTTTGAATGATCGAAAGTTGCAGGTTTCCAACCTGTCGCAGTATGGCATTTATCGCAGTTTCCTGTAATCCCTGCCATATGATTGGCAGGTACTTTGTGACAAAAATCACAATTTGATTTTGTACCTTTGTATTTATCGCCAGGGTGACATTTTTCGCAACTCAATGTTGCATGGACGCCAATAAGCTTGAAATTCGCATGCGCCTTGTGACAGGAGTCGCATTGATCTATTGTCATTACACGCGGCTGGCCTGACTGGTTATGAACGATCCGGTTGTGGCAATCGGCGCATAACACAGATTTATCCATATGCAATGAATGTTTTGCTTCAATAGTCTTATCTGTAAGATTGCGGGTTTCAGGATGGCATGCAAGGCATTGGTCGTTTTTTACCCGCGTGATGATCTTGATAGGTACGGGATAATTGCCGGAAAAATGTGCGACGACTTGTTCTGCTCCCCGCACTTTCTCTCCGATAAAGCCTTGCAGTCCGGGTTCTGAATGACAATTAACACATATCGACTTTGGACCGTGGGTTGAATTTTGCCATGAATTGTAGTAAAAGTTCATTTCATGGCAGGAGTTACAAAACCCTGGTTGTGTGGTCACGAATTGAAACCCGACACCTCCAACAATTAATATAATTGTCCAAATTGTCAAAGAAGTTATCGAAAATAGTTTTCCAAACCCCATAATCCTTAAAATGAACTTATTCCAATATAAAATATAGTTAAGAACAAAAAAAATGAAGCTCCCCAAAGCAAAGCTGCGGAATATAATGATTAAGATCAAACTTTTGTGTCCATTGCGCTCTTGCGGTGAAAAAAATCACGCACATCGGACGAAAAGTATTCGGCATTGAATAGTTATTTTAACAACCGACTGAAATCAAAAGGTTCGGCTTTCTTTTTCATGTTATTTTTATCGATCGGTTTAAATTTTTTATCTTTACCCTTTCCAAGAACTTGAAATATTTTATCCTCTGTGACTTCAAGAATATTCATAATTGTCAACACCCTGTTAATAACCTAATCCTAGATAAAATTATGTTTATTTAATTATGCCTGGGATTGACCAATTCCGGTGTTCCGTGAAATATCGAGGGTTTTTGACGTACTACTTATTTTCTTTCCCTTTTTTTATTTTGCTCTTCATGGTCCTATAAACAGTTATTATCGTTATAATTGAGCCAAATAACTATTTTTTCAATAGACAAACTAGAAATACAACGAATGATAATTACAAATTGTGGGCTCATGCCTGCAAAATTAAAACCAGGGAGGAAATATGTGCAGTGTAGGCGATTCGTTCGGTGTAGAACTTGAAGGCGGCATGGAACCGCATGATTATGTATGCAATAGCTGCGGTAAGAAATTCAAAGGAATTGGCACCAATTTGCGCTGCCCGAAATGCCATTCCACGGATAATAAATGCGTTGAATAAGGAAAAAGGCAATGGAAAAATTAAAAATGAGTGACAAAGGTTTCATACCCACATGGCTATCATTATCTTACACGTATTGGGAGAATAGAATAGCAAGCGTAGTTAAAGCGCCGATAGCTGCAACCAGTTTTATTTTCCCATCACTGAATAACTTATATGCAGACAAACATATAAAAATATAGGGAAGCAGGATTGTAACCACTGACATACTTGCGAGCTGATCGAAATGATTGGAGAAGAATAACAGCGTTATGCCAAGGGCAGTACTTAATATCACGGCAGCTGCTGGTGTGCCCGTATTACTTAATTCTTTCAAGATAGGTATATCAAATTGAGACGATATATTTTGGGCTACTCTCGAGGCGCCTACGATATAAGCGTTCAGGGCAGACATCATTGCTATGATCCCTATTACTGCAACGATCTTATCAGATTCCTTAAAAAGTAATCCCGACGCAGTAGCGATAGGAGCGGGTGAACTGGCAAGGATTGTGCTTCCTACGCTGCCGATAAGTGAGACATTTAATAAAAGATATACAAATACTACAATAAACATGACAATAATCAATGATTTGAATACATCTGTTTGCCTTTTTGTCTCATCTGCGGGTATTGCACTTATTTCAAAGCCAGTATATGACCAGTAAATTATGATAATAGCCTTCAGGAAACCTGTATGATCTGCTGGAAAAAAAGGCACAAAATTGCTGGTCTTGATATACGGAAGAAGAAGTAGTGCAAGGATTATCAGGGGAATAGTCTTAAGAGTCGTAAGAATGTTTTCGGCTGATCCTGATGGACGTACTCCCTTGATATTAAGAAGACATAACAGGATGAGTACTATTATCTCCGCAAGAAGGATATTACTGAACCCAAAAAAGAAAACATATTGGCCAATCCCGGCTGCGATCGTTGCAATCCCGAATATTGAGGATATTAAATATAATATTACAAGCGTCACAGATGTTTTTTTGCCGAATACCTTTGATAATATTGAGTAAAAAGCCCCTGTAGAGGGAGATCTGGAAGAAGCCCATCCAAGAGAGAGCATGACGCATGTAGCTGAAATTGCCGCAATAACCCATGCGATCAGTGAGCTTGGACCTGCAATGCCCGCAGCTATACCCGGAACTACAAATATCCCTGAACCTATAGTTCCGCCTACGCCAAGACTGACAAGCTCAAAAACGCCAAGGGATTTTTTATAGCTGCCTTTAACTTTCATCCTATTCATATTATGGAATTATTAAAAGTTAAATTATTGTTCTCATATAGATTAGATAATCACCTGAAATAATTGTGGGTATGTTGGTTGATGTGAGAAGATATGGGAAATAGGATATATTATATAGTTTGTTGGATAATTTAATAATAAGGAGTTGAATTCATGAAGGTTGAAGATATCTTAAGCGAAGGATTTGAAATTTATAAAAAACAGTTCGCTGTGTTCATTGTTGCAACTGCGATCGCAGTGATCGGTTCATTCTTGATAATCACAGCTCCTCCATTGTTCTTCGGTCTGTATTTAATGGGGCGAAAGATTGTAAATGGAGAAGAGGTGGAAATAAAGGATGTATTTGGTGGTTTTGAATATTTCGGCACAAGCTGGGTTATGTTCATAGTCGGAGGACTAGCAGTAGTTGTTGGTCTTTTCCTGCTGGTAATCCCAGGATTGATACTACTGCTCCTTTTCCAGTATGCTATCCCCATTGCGATATCAGAGAAATCAGGGGCTATCGAAGCCCTTAAGAAAAGTTACAGGATCGGGCGCGATAACTTTGAATTCACTTTAATTTTCGGGGTTGTGCTTCTTATGATAAATATTATCGGTAGCTCGTTGGTTGTTGGCGGACTGATAACGTATCCATTTACTGTGATCTGTCTCTGGTTAGCTGCACAGAAATTAGCCCAGGAACCAGCATGAGTAATTACTTTAGATAATATTAAAAGCATTTATAGGGAGGATAACAGGGTTATAATGTGGATCCCCTCATTTATTCCCGGATGTAATATTATGAATTAAAAAAAGATTCATATTAATACTCCCCCCATCATAATAACCCAGTATGCCTTCAATCATCGACCCAATTTATGGTCATGTGGCAATAAGCAAACTTGAGCAGCTCATCATAAATACTCCTGAAATGGCGCGCCTGCGCCGTATACAACAGCTCGGCCTGGCTGACCTTGCATTTCCCGGCGCCAATCACACGCGTTTTGAACATAGCGTGGGTACATTGTTCATGGCGGATAAGATAGCAAGAGCGCTTGGACTAACACATGAGGAAATATCTAAAGTCAGGATGGCAGCCCTCCTTCATGATGTGGGGCATTGCGCATTTTCGCATGTCGTTGAAAGCATTCTCAAACGCAATCCATCATACCAGCCTGTCCTTAATGGAAAGATTTTCATAAACCATGAGATGTTCACGAAATTCATAATTGCAACTTCTTTCCATACAAGACCTGAAATCGCTCCGTTAGCTGATGCTTCTTTTTTCCAGGAGGTTTCAAGGATCGCAACCGGGGATATTGAAGGGGTATCAAAACCCTATCTTGCCCAGATCATCTCCAACGATATCGATGCAGACAGGATCGATTTCCTGCTTCGTGATTCTTATCACACGGGAGTATCCTTCGGCCTTGTGGATGTTGACCAGATCATTGGAAGTATGTATCTGCATAATGACAGGATCGTTCTTGGGGGAACACTTAACTATGATGAAGATATGGCACTTACAGCTGCTGAATCCATGCTGATCGCAAGGGCACATCATTATTCTGCGATCATCCATAATCCAAAGACACAGGGAGCAAGGGTGATGCTGCTTCATGCTCTTGAGAGAACGCTTGCCAGATACAAAGATTCAGGGAACGATGTAAAAGCCGCAGCAATGGAATTCTTTACAAAATATAATGACAACGACCTTTTTAATTTCATAGAAACGAACGGGGATGCCCAGTCTAAGAATTTGGTCATAAATATCCGAAAAGCCTCGATATGCGGGGCGGTTGCGCGTTTCACACATAAGAACCTCAATCCAAGGACAAGAATGGCGCTTTCCACAATTGCCAGAAATGGGGAAGCTAAGAAAATGTTCGAGGATGAGCTTGCTAAACGTTTCGCTGCAATGTATGGCGCTTCTGTGCTTGTTGACCTTGATGTTGCAGGCGGGATACCCAAAAGCATGCGTATAAAAATAGGAGACGATGAAAGTTTCCTGTATGATGAGTCTGCGCTTGCCAATGGTCTTGTGAGGGCGATCTCGCGTCAGATATCGCTCTGTGTTTTTGCAAAGTCAACGGATGATGCTGCGCTTTCACATGCATCGCATGATTTCCTGCTTGGCATTGAAAACCTTTCGCCCGATCTTCTGCGCTTTATCCGTAACGACAATTACCTCCCAATCGAAGGGCTTCTCCTTATCTTTTATAGCGCTCACAGGTTGTTCAGCAGCGAGGCTGACGGAAGGATCACTATGCCAAGACTTAGAAATATTGCAAAGATCTATTATCTTGTCAGGGAGCTTGGAAAGGATGAAAAGTTAAAGAATCTGTTTGATTACAGGTTCCACACACGTTACGGGTTCTCTTACAGCGATAAACTTTTTGAGGATATCCAGCTTCTTGTAGCTATGGGAATGCTGGATGAAGACCTTCGGTATTTTGAGAAAAATGGACGCTGGCGGCAGCGATATGAATATGCCCTTACAAGTGATGGTCTTTTGTATGCTGAATCGATAGCATCAGCATACCAGAATGAACGGGCTCTGATAAAGAATTATTTGACAATAAACAAACATTCCATACCAAGGGATATGGTCAGCATAGCCTCAAATAGATATATTAGAGACTTTAAAAATCGGTAATAGCACATCAAAATTTTTGGATGAATTTATATACATTAAGAAAAATTACGATTACTACCAAAAACAAGAGGATGATGGAAAATGAATGACACAAATGAAAATAAAAGTGATACGACTGTGATTCTGGCTGTTTTAATAGTAATTCTTATAATTGCAGGCATCCTGTATCTATTCTACAGAGTACCAAATTAAAAAAGTACAAAAAAAAACAATTGTTCTTTTTTTCTTTTTACTTTTCAGATATTACTTCCCTGACAACGTCTTTCAGGGCATCCCTTAGCCTGCTTTCAGGGCTTGATATCTCATCCGCGATTATATCGAGAACAAGGTCCAACCCGCCAGGACTTGATGAGATATAATCTCTTATGACGGTATCCATATTTTCGCAGCAGTCAACACACAGTTCAACGCCTTCTAATTCAGCGTCATTTACGGGCTCAAGAGCAGTATGACAAAGGAAACATTCACTCATATTATCACCAGCGCCGTTAATGAATCTAACATCATATCAATGTTATGGGTAACATTCAAGTTTTAGCAGATTATTAAGGTGCATATGGTAAAAGTAGAAGTCGTAATGGATGAAAAAGCGCTTCATAACAGGCTTATGTTGAATTTCAAACTGGTGAAATTTTCCTGGGCATTATTTTTTATTCTTATCGGAGCAAGCTTCATACTTGAGAACCTTCAAAGAATAGATAACTCCCAGAAATGGGCTATTATTTATGCGGGATGCGGCGCAATTCTCCTTTTGCTGAACCTGCTTCGGATAATCTGGAAGATCAATATCAGCAAGTTCACTACATGGCTTGGCGCAGTCGGACTGCTTTTCGGGGTGGCGACACTTTATAGGTTAGATTTCTCGATATGGTCTGCTGCGATACTGATAATTGGATTGATAATGCTCCTAGAAGTTTTAAGGAAATAGATGGATTGAGATTAATTTATGAGCTTCTTTTAATTTAGGAGTTGGTATTTCGGATATTATGCTTTGACAATAACTATAAAAAATACCCTCTAATTCAGTATGTCGTTCCCAAATATTCACTCATACTCATCCTTGTACAACTCATAAAGGCATCCCAATTTCATTGCCTGAAATCCGTGGAATTTGCCATCTTGCCACGCAATGGAATTTTCATTCTTTAAAACCTGGGACACTTTGCTCTTGCGATTACGACTGAAATTCCCTTTGCTCTGAGTTTTGTTTCCAACAAGTTTTTTATAATAGTTTGATCTGCCGGCTCAACAACAACGGTATCCTCGATATAATATTTTATAAGCCCCGTCAGATCAGGAACAACCTGTCCTCCTGTCATGGCAGCTACATAATTCTGGAGCAGGATAACGACTACTTCATGTTTGTTGTGGACTGCATTTACAAGAGCAGGAATTCCCGAATGGGCAAACCCGAAATCACCGATTATGGCTATCCCTTTTTGGTCAAACCCGCATGCTGTGCTTATGGAACCGCCAAGTGAGAACGCCGCATCAAGAAGAGAAAGAGGTGGCGAAGAGGTCATTATGGAACAACCTACGTCTCCTGCGACCGGAACATCCAGTTCTTTCACTGCTTTATAAAGTAGCAAATACGGGCAATCCTCACAAATGGGGCGCGCTCCCCTTGTTTCGATAGTCTGCGGCACAACCTTGCGCTTTATGACATCAATTTTGATATTCTCAATGGCTTTTCGGATATCCACTTTTTCCGCAAGCCCGTATGGCATATGTCCTGTAAGCTTCCCCAGCACTCTTTTTGATAATTGTTTTTCAATAACAGGTTCAGTCTCTTCCACAATCAGGACTCTTGAATGTTCCCTGATAAAGCGATTGATAAGGTCTGCCGGGAGCGGATTGACGATCGTGAGGCTCAGGTGGGAAAATTTTTCGGGTAATATGGCTTCAATAAGCACGGACGGAAAACCCGATGATATCACCCCAAAATCTCCTTTTTTTTCATAAGAGTTCAATTTCGAGATCTCGGAATATTTACACATTTCGGGATAGGATTCTTCATGGAATCTCTGGTGTTTACCGAGCATGGTAAGATGCCAGATTTTCTTGTCGAATTTCTGGTTGGTTTTCTTTGAGTGGACACTTTCATATTGAATGATAAAATCGCATTCACTTTTCAATAACCTGTCGGTAAGCCTGATTATGACCGGAGTCCTCACTTTTTCAGATAATAGGAAAGCCTCTTTAACACTAAAATAAGCATTTTCAGGAGTCCTGGGATCAAATACAGGCACTTCTGCGATCAACCCATAAAAGCGTGAATCCTGTTCGTTCTGGGATTTCCCTATTCCGGGGTCATCGCCTGCGAAGATCACAATGCCTGCCCCGATCGTATGTGTCGCAGAGGTAACAAGCGGATCAGAAAGGATGTTCATGCCCACATGTTTAGTAATGACGGCGCTGCGCATCCCGCATACCGATGAGCCAAGCGCTATTTCAAGTGCGACTTTTTCATTTATTGACCACTCATGCCTGACTTTTTCCCCGAGTGATTCCATAATATCAGTTATCGGAAATCCAGGGACACCTGTTACATTTTTTACGCCGCTATCGATAATGCCGCTAACTACAGCATCAAGACCATTCATACATACACCGATTCATCATTACGTGAAAACCATGGAATAGCCGCAAGTGCTCCGATTATTCCTTTTCCACCGATCCATATTTCAACGCCATTTTCGGCAGCTGTTTTTAGCGTTAATTCCTTCGTTATCATTTTGGTCCGGCAAAGTTTGCTGTATTCCATCAGGGCCGAGGCATCAAAATCAGTGAGGACGACCATCCCTGTCTCGGAGGAGACGCTGTATTTCAGGAGACCTTCTTTTATTTTTTCAAGCAAATCTTTCTTTGCTCCCTCAATACAGGCAAATTCAAGCACTGTCCCAACACAATTCTGGGTTTTGTCAGGAACAGGAAATAGCTGGACAAGCGTATGTGAAATATATTTGTGTTCTATGGAATCAAGAGCCATTCCAATATTATGGGCAAGCGTCCATGTCGCTCCTACTTCTTTTGAATCTGTATTATCTATTCCCACAAGTACTCGTTCCCTTCGAGGCACAACGATCGTGCCGCTTGCTCGTTTTCCACCGCCAGATTCAGTTATGTTGCATCTAGTGACCCCGTCTGCATATGCTCTGCACGTGGTCGCACCCACGCCCCCACCGCCAAGTCCGCTGTAGGTAATTTCGATCTCATCGCCATTGACCAGCACTGATTCAATACCGGCAGCTGCTGTGGATGACTGTAGGACAAGCTCAGAGCTACCTACCCTGACAAGATATCGCATCATATCCCCGACAGAGCGGCCCTTTATGACAAGCGGGCTCTTCGAATAATGGTAAAGTGCCCAGGCCGAGCCGCCATAGCAACTGGAATGTTCCATTATTTCCACGAGTTCATTCTTGCGGTCTGCCACTGCGTAAATACCCTTATAACGGATATTGTATGGGTCTGAAAGATGCATGTTTACCCAGACGTCGAATGGGAATAAAGCTTTTTTTCATGGAACTTCAGCAGGCTAGATCTTACGAATTGAAAAGCAGTATATTTAAATAGAACGTTTTTAAATATATAATTGGGCATTTGTTATTAGGTAGTTACAATGATATTACCGTTTAAGAGAAAATTGATTTCAGCCAGCAGGTGGCAAGGTGGATTAGAAATTAAATGGTGGCACTTTTCAGTACTTGTGTTCCTTGTAGCAACAGCGATGCTCTTGGCAGTCGGTGCAGCAGCACAGACACCATGCGACGCGGCCGATGCATTGTTTAAGGCTCAGTTGTATGAGGATGCCCAGACTAATTACACTGCTCTGCTGAAACAAAACTCAACACTTACCTGCGCACAGAATGGAAGTTTGGAAGTACAGCGGGCAGAGGCAAATGAGTCCTATGAATTAGGTCGAGCTTATGAGAAAGCGAACCAGGTGGATGCTGCTAAAGCTGCGTATGTCGCAGCGTTGAAAATTGATCCGAATTTCAGCAATGCAACGAATGCGCTGGCAAGGATGAATGGCGGGGTCTTAAGGAATATATTAACTTTACTATATAATTATTTAACTCCTTTTGTTGAATTCGTAGCAGTAATATTGATATTCATATTATTTATAAGGCGGATTTTTCCATGGATAAAGGCGTTCTGCAAGCCGAGATTAGACATTCTGGATTTTGATAAAGGAGCAACAGGTCTTGATATCGGCAAAGGAATGAAAGCGATGGTGGAAGAGAAAATCAAATGGTTTGAAAAAGATAGCCATACGCATCATGGGTTCGAATTGGTGACAGGACCAATTGAGAAGATTGAGATACCGGCAGATATTAAAACAGTGTCGCCTCCGATAAAAATGTTGTCGGCTTTTATTGAGTGGTTATCCCCTTCGAATGTGATAACCCTTTCAGGTTATATGGAGAAGGGGGGAGACCAGGGAGTTGGGATTACTTTGTCTTTGGTAAAAAGCCAGACTGGCGAGATAATATCCAGTCAAACTCTTTGGCAGAATGAATACGATCCTGCATGGGCCCTATCATCTTCAAACGATACTGAACCTGAGCTATATTACCACCTGGTTGAACCTATGGCGATTTGGGCCTTCTTTATATTGAATACATCTCCAATACTTGAAAACGGAATTTTCTGTAAACTCTTGAGATCAATAAATTCCCTTTCCGATCGGTTTATCAGGGTAATAAAAAGAAATCCGAAAGGTAATGCCGAGGATTTCAATGTACTTAAAACTAAAGTATGGCAGAGCTATGCTTACTTCCGAGCTGGTGTCCGCTGGGAGGATGAAGATAACCTTGTCAATGCACGAAAGATGTATCTGAAGGCGCTGAAAGAAGATCCTAATAATATCGGTGCTTTACTCAATTTAGGTATTCAGTATTCAACAAAGGAGGAACACAGGCGAGCGCTGGACCTGCTTAAACAAGTACAGGAATTCACAAAACCAGATACGCCGGGATACGGTTTTGTATGGTATATAGGTACATATCAGCTTGCTATAACCTACTACTACATGGCAAAGCAATACAGAGAATCTATAACAATAGTAATTGAAAAAATTAATGGCTTAAAAGAAAGGATTCAAAGAGTGAAAAAACAGAAAAATAATGATGCTACATTGAAGTGCTTTATCTACACTGTAAGAAAAGATTACGATATTATTTTGCAAAATTTAAAGAGAAATAAAGAAATTATTGAAACAATATTGGAAGATGTTTTGCTTGATGCAGAAAAATTGGAAAATTATGAGAAAGAATCGAGGAAAATTGAGGCAAAAAACCTGAAAAAAGATTTGGACTATATATTATTATTCAGTAAAAATAATATTATAGAAACTATAGATGCCTTTGAAAAAAATGAAGTGTCTCTAGATGACCTTTTTATTAAAGCAGATGCATTCGGCCAGGAAATAGACGATAAAAAGAATAATAACATAATATTCAAAATCAACATGGAAAAAGCTAAAAAAGAGGCAACTGAACTGTTAAACACTTTACATGAAGCAATTCGTGAACCAACAACTTCTGAACAAGATGCAAAGAAACGTTTCCTGAAATCATTCAAACTGCTTGCTGAGTGTGTTCACCTGGAAATTCATTTGGAAAACCAAGAAAAGAAAAAGCTCGATATTGATAATTTAGAAAAAAGTATAAACTTTTCTGAATACAAACCGGAAGTTCATTACAACCTGGCATGCTGCTATTCGGTCACAGGCGAGAAAGACAAAGAGAATTGTGCTGAGGCATATGAAAGATCGCTGTTACACCTGAAGTACGCCCTCGAACAAAGCAAGCTCTTGACCCAATGGGCTCAAAAAGACCCTTCCTTGAAAGGATTACGCAACGATAGGAAGACAAAGGCTGAATTTAACGAGATAATCAAAAAATATGGGGGGCTGGAACCTCTGGCTGCTTTAGATTCGCTGCCCCTGGCAGGCATTGCAATTATCGGTGAGGCTTATGCCAAGCAACTTAAGGAGAATGAAATCGTATCATTCTGCGACCTTATTTTGAAAGCTGATACATCTTCAGCACGAGAAGCATTGGCGAAAAAGCTCGGCATCAATACTACACTCTTGCAGCGGTGGGTGCATCTTGCTGATATCATGCGCATCGTAGGAAACACCCAGAAAGTAAACCTGCTGGAAGAAGCTGGTGTGGGTACACTTGATGCTCTCAAGTCAAGCGATCCATGTGAACTGGCAAATTTGTTGAACCAGATAAATAAAGCGATGTCTTTAGTCTCACAAACCCCTTCAATTGAGACTATTCAGCAGTGGGTACAGGAAGCTAAAAAACCTGAATTCAAGATCCGTCAAAAAGATTAAAATCGCCTGTCAAAGAGTCCGTTGTTTTTTTGTTATTTATTTTTGCATGCAATAAGTGTTATCATAACTTCAATTCAATTCGAAGTTAAAGATATATTTATCTGTATCCTCCATGATATTATCCTATAGGTGATAGACTTTGAGAAGAATGATCGAATTGATGTTAGTAATGACCATTATAGGTATTACAATTTTTAGCGGATGCATCCAGCAGGATGCGAAAACAATAACAAAAGAAAAAACTTCCGGAAATTTAACGGATTTAATAACCCCCGGATCAACCCAGGAACTGAAGAAATTCTCATCCGCACATGAATTGCGCGAATACCTGAAAGCAAGCGCAGGTGATACAGGTGCATATAATGCATATGGAATGGGGAGAGATTTCATGATTCAATCTGGAGTGGCGATTCCAATGGCAACACCCGCGCCAATTCCTGGAGCCATCCCGATGCCTTCAGGGGCAATGCAAAAGGAAGCAGCAGCGAATATCCAGGCGCCATCCAGCACATCTGACTACTCAACTACCAATATCCAGGTAGAAGGCGTGGATGAAGCTGATTTTGTAAAGAACGATGGGAAGTACATTTATGTCATTTCGCAGGACAAGGTTTTGATCGTGGATGCGTTCCCTGCATCCGGGGCAAAGATTCTTTCTTCGATATCAGTAGACGGTACACCAAGAGATATTTTCATAAATGGCGACAAGCTAATTATTTTTTCGGATTATACGGGCATGGTCTATAGCATCCCGGAATATGATTATATGCCAAGACCCATTGACACTGTGAAAACAGAGGCTTTGATCTATGATATATCCGACAGGAAAAAACCTGAGGAAATAGCGAATTACAGCATCAATGGCAACTATTTCCAGTCAAGGATGATCGGAGACTATGTCTATTTAATTGCAAAAAATTATATATATTATACAAATGATCTTGTGGAAATGCCTGCGATCAAGAAAGGTGCGGTAAAGATCATGTCGCCGGATGTATATTATTTCGACAATCCGGAACAAAATTACGTTTTTCATACGATCGCATCGATCAACATAAAAAAACCGGACAGCATCAATGCAAAGACCTTTATGATGGGTTATTCTGATAATTTGTATGTTTCAGAGAATAATATCTACATAACCTACATGAAGAACATGCCTGTAAGATATTATGAATTGCAGCGTGAAGACAGGTTCTATCAGGTCGTTGTGCCCCAGCTCCCCAAGGATATTCAGGACAAAATACTCGCCATCAAAGCGAGCGATTTGGGTTCTTATGAGAAATGGGATCAGATATCATCTATTCTTGAAGAAAAATTCAATTCGATGACAGAAAACGAAAAACAGGATTATAGCGAAAATGTTCAAAAGGCAGTCGATGAATACGAATTGAAGATCGCCCAGGAAAGGGAAAAGACGGTGATCCAGAAAATAAACATCGATAAAGGCGATATCAACTATCAGACCAAAGGCGAGGTACCGGGAAGCCTTCTGAACCAGTTTTCCATGGATGAATCGGGTGATTATTTCAGAGTTGCCACAACCTCCCAATTCTGGACGCAAAAAGGCAGTGTCCAGTACAATAACATATATGTCATGGATAAAAGCCTTGAAATTGCTGGGAAACTTGAGGAAATAGCGCCTGATGAAAGAATTTACTCCACACGATTCATAGGGAACAGACTTTATATGGTGACATTCAAGAGAATGGATCCGCTGTTCGTGATAGATCTTTCCGATGCAACAGCGCCAAAGATCCTTGGAAAACTAAAGATACCGGGATTTTCGGATTACCTGCACCCGTACGATGAAAACCACATTATCGGCGTCGGAAAGGAAACGGGTGATAATGAATGGGGCGGAGTGTCAGTAAAAGGAGTTAAGATCTCTCTGTTTGATGTATCGGATGTCAATAATCCAAAACAATTAGATACATATGAGATAGGACAACCAGGGACAGATTCCGAGGCGCTGCAAGACCATAAGGCATTCCTCTTTGATAAAAATAAGAATTTGCTGGTAATACCCGTAAGGGAGGTCCAGGGGAAGGAACAATATGACAGTAGATATGGGTATTATACTCAAAAAATCTGGCAGGGCGCTTATGTCTTTAATGTTACTCCTGAGAACGGATTCAAGCTTAAGGGCAAGATATCTCATTTCGATGATTTCGAAGAGACGTATTATTATTGGGGCTCACCCTCGGCTGTTCGAAGGTCATTGTTCATGGATGATGTACTTTATACACTCTCGGCAAGAAAGATCGTTATGAACGACCTGAAAGACATCAGTGAGATAAATAGCATCGATTTACCATATTCGAAGAACCAGCCCTATCCGGTTCCATATGGGGTGAGGTGAAATCCGGGAATAAATGTTTTGTTGAGGGTGCCAGAAATGGCAACTCTCTGCGCTCTCTGTGTACTGGTATGAGATAAACTATAAATGAAATATAAGATTAGGTATCGTGGAGCAACATCAATTGAGAATAAATCCAGCCAAAATAAAGACCGCGAAGCGATATGTAGAGCTATTAAAATCCACATTCGGTTCTGACCTTGTTTCAGCGTTCGTTTTTGGCTCAGTAGCCCGAGGCGAAGATACAAGTATCAGCGATATCGACTTAACCGCAGTCCTCAGGAAGCCTCCTGCTGCATCTCAATTAAGGAAGATCGGAAAAACAGGACGCTTTGGTGAAACAATAGGAAGAGGAGAATTCTGCAAAATCTCCTGCGTTACAGTATCCATGGATTTATTTTTAGAGCTTATCAGGAACAGAGCGCCGCGTGAAGGAGTGAATCCCCTGCGAGAGGCGGTTATTTTGCATGATTCCGGCTTTATCGGAGGTCTAAAGAAAGAGGTTGAAAGTGGCTTCATTTCATTAAAGGAAGATGCTTTCCGCGATTACCTGAGATATGGTGACATACGCCGCTCGTGCCTTGTTGAGAGCGCATGGGAACATAATAAGCGGGATGCCCGTTCAGATGCTGCAAAAGCTGCCACGCATTACTTGCGTGCGTATTTTCTCTATAAGAACAATGAGATGATCCTTTCAATTAAAATGCTACGCAAACGGATAAAAACAGAGAATTGTGCGATGGCAATTCTTTATGAGAAAATAACCGAAGGAGATTACGACAAAGATTTTGTGGATGCGATCAGGGATTGGGTGGTCAGGAGTATTTCGCGCTCATCACACGTCATACCGCTCCCCAGCAAGTCCCCGGATCCTGTTAGCAGTGCCTGACCCGACGCGCTCTACTTTCATTAGTTCTTCACGCGGTGCAGTCATAATATTCTCCACGCTCCCAAAGTGCAGGAGCAAATTTCTTGCTACGGTTGGCCCAATTCCCAGGATAGATGAAACAACATATTCTTTCGCTTCACTCTGTGAGAGGCGGCTGCGCTTACCGTGCTGATTGAAAGGTTTATTCCTGTTGCCCTGCTCCTTTTCTGCGATCATAGTGATAACCTGTGCGGTCTCTGCCTCGTTGAGTGTAAAAAGCGCAGGAATTCGCATAAGGGCAATAGTATTGAGGATGCCCTGTATTGCATTTGGGTGCATTCTGCCGTTTAATGAGAAGAACGGGTCATCACCTTCGATGATCAGTATCGGTCGCCTGTATGATTTTGCAAGGTCTGCAAGCTGTGAAAATAGCTCGCGCCGTTCAAGAAGTGTCGCGAATAGATCATCAATTCTCTTTCTTTCGAAAGCTACGCGGTCACTTACGATATAATCTCCAACTTTAAGGGTAGTGATCTCAATATCTGCACCCAACTTTTCAAGTGATTCTATTACTTTTGAGCGCCGTTCCCGATGATCAACAATTATCTTCATTGCATTTATTTTCTTGACAGAATATCAATCAATAGTCTATTTGGACAGGATTAACAGGATACAATTTTTAATGATAAATCCTGTTAATCCTGTCTGAAATCGTAGACCATCTATACCTTTTTATACGCTAAGATAGGGCATTGTGAAAGTAATAAAATTTAATGAACCACCAATAAGTATCACAAACGGGCGCGGGGGGATTCGAACCCCCGATCTACAGCTAACTCCAATATGATTTAGGAGGCTGCCGCTATATCCGGACTAGGCCACGCGCCCTATCTGGGGTTTTGTCTTAATGTCACAGCTTGTAATTAATATATCGTATCTTTGGGTCAGGTTCAATTTGCCAAGGATAACTCTGAAAAATAATATTTACAATAATATAATTGTATTCATAAAAACAACGAACTGGAACGAACTAATACGAACTCCGGCTACCGTGCGTTCGTTTGGAGTTCGCTGTGAGTTCGTCGCTAAAATCTCCAATACCTCGCTGACTTAAATTTAATAATAGGTAACTTCAACCACATATTTTTCAGCAAGCATAAGCACCTTTCTGATAAGATCACCTTTGTCAAGCCTCAAATGCCTTTTGTCCCCCATAATTTCTCTGGAAATCTCCCTTCCAACGATATCATCAAATCCTGGTCGCACTTGTATGATCACAGACCCATCCGGGACAACCGTGTTTTCAAGAACACCATCTATATCCCCGTCAATAACACCGATAACAGGAATTCCAAGACGCGCAAGGATATCAGCTGCTATTGTTGTGGTATCGTCTCCCACAGTTATGACAAGTCCTGCGTTTTGAACAATTTCAAAGGTTGATTCTGCACAGTGGTCAATTATCGCGATTTCCTGGCTGGATATTCCTTGCGCGGTATTTGCGATCTTTGTTTTATGTTTCGTTCTCCTTATGCCGCCTGTTTTTACTTTAGCCGTAAAAAGGTCTATCCTGCGTTCATCCAATTTTTCAAGACCATGTAATTTTTCTTTAATTCCCCGCAATTCAATGATCCTTCCATCTTTGCATATGATCTCAGCGTCAGGTTTGATAACTTCTCCAATAACAACACCATCAAGACGAATGTTTTCACCTGCGAACGCTCCTCCTATCCGGCGAATTATGTGATCGTCCTGGATTATTACATGCGATGGTGCAGATCGTCCAAATTCAACCGGAAGATCATAGGTTTTATCGTGATTTGCCATAAAATCCCTGACAAACTGCGCGCATCGTTTTGCAGTAGGATGATAGTAGATTATGCTTCCCCCGCTATCCGGGCGCTCGATATGGACAAAAGGCAATAAGTTATCTAATCTTGATGTTATGATCTGCCCGAAATAGCGACCCGTATCCATGGTTTTCCCATGGTTAAGAAGTATCGCAAGGTCTATATCGTTTTTCAGAGATATGATAGTCTCACTTGGTGTAAGACCACGTGAAATATCTATGATGTTTTCAAGACCGGCATCCAGGACAGCCGTTCTTCCCATGGTTCCCCCCAGCTTTGCGATTATTTCATGTCCATTTTTGAAAATATCGATAATCTTCCCGGCCGAGCCCATATCTACTATTTCGGGACCATGCAGAATGAATCCGATGCGCAAAGTCAGGTTTCAAGCTCCATATCTTCGCCGCAGCAGACATGTGTTCCTCCGCCTGCTTTTGTGACAGTTACTTCATTTCCGCATATATTACAGATATATTTTTCACCTATTTTTTTAACGCCCATTGGTTTTTCCTCCTGATAAGATATTATTCATTGGGGTACTATTTAAATTTTTACTTATAGCGAGATAGTTTCAAATAATATGGGTGAATTGAAATTGATCTGAAAAATGCATTAAACTAAGTTTATACTCAGTAATTATGAAGTGGATTGTCTCTCAATTCTTGCGCGAAGATTGCGTTATATCTCTTTTTTATCCTCTGAAGTATAAGGGTTTTTTGATAACAGTTATATGAAAGTATCGACGCATTAATAGATACAATAAAATAGATAGAAATACTTATTAAAGTCTATCAACAAATAAGTTAATATCCAAAATGAAAAGACAATGTACGGTCAGAACTTTCCGGCTTTAACCGTACATGCTTTAGCACACTTAATCTTCGTGTCTGAGTACATAATCTTTTCTAGAGTGGATATGAGGAGTAATATAACGTGATTATAGAAAAGTTTAGTAATTATATCCATGAGATCGAATTGATAATACTTAATATTGTTTTTTTTGTTATGTTTCTCAAGGAGTGTCATGATTTTATTTTGTTTTTGTTTCATTGATTATTTAATTTTTTTCATCTTACCTTCTGGTTTCCTAATTTTACAATAAAATTGTAACGTATTTTGATTCATTTCAAATAGAATCAAGTAGTTATTGAATTTATAAGCTTAAAAATAGGGTGAGGTTCATGATGGAAGAAATACAAAGCAAGTTAAATGATTTACAAAAGAATTTACAAGCATTAAAGTCTAAAAATTATCGAGATGGTCAAAACGAGTATGAATCAATAATTCAATTTATTGAAAGGATAATTGATAGAATATATCCTGAAAGACAGGCTACGGAATTAATAAAACAATTGCATCCGTCATGGTGGGGTGAAGATAATCAAACCGCATATTTGGCTTATATTGACTTTGCAATTCGTGTTATTGGTACCATAAAAGCTGAAGATGAACTATTTGGATTAGATGATTTTAAACCATTGAAAGAAAAGGTTAAGACTTCAAATTTATTTAAAAATCCTAAAAAACCAGTTGTAGACAAATGTGTAGCTGTTATGATGCCATTCAAAAAAGATTTCGATGAGGTCTATGATACTATAAAAAAAGCATGCAATACTGGTAACTATTCGGTCTAGCATTTATTATTTTTTATAATATATTAGATTTTTATCTAAGATTGATATCAATTTTTCTATTTGGCTATGTTCGGAATGAATGCTTTCCCGGATAATACATCCTG
>Ga0172368_10002049_pt1 | contig 26382 bp, 21 predicted proteins | sample Lak11m_FD_114540 | JGI IMG/M metagenome (GOLD analysis project Ga0172368, IMG submission 114540) | Freshwater microbial communities from Kabuno Bay, South-Kivu, Congo - kab_022012_11m | ecosystem: Environmental > Aquatic > Freshwater > Lake | place: Democratic Republic of the Congo: South-Kivu...
CTATGTAAATACCCTCATTATCTGGATGTTCACCGGCACAGCTCTTTTACTGTTGAGCACACTTGCAAGCATTAATACACCGTGTTCGGTAAATGCAAATGGTTTGATTCTTAACCCTGGTTTATCTTATTGGATGTACCAAACTGGCACCTCCAATTTCGCAATTCCTCAGATGTAAGTTCAAACATGAAATCAAATGGAAACCTGCTAATATTGCGTCGAACTGATCTTTTAACCTGTTTGGTTTCCACACCGTAATGCATTACCAGGTACATGTCCAGCATCACTTTTTTACCACGAAGAATGTAGATTTTGGTCTCTTCCCATTTTCTGCTTAATCATGAAATAAACGAAAAGGTGACAGTATTGTTGGTAAAATTTGTATAAAACTTAACGGTTTTATGTATTACCTTTGTACTTCAACCCGGATTAACCTGAAATTTTAATCCGTAAAAAGCATGCAAAGGTTTAAAAGAATACTCGGCGTTGTGTTGTTCCTGATCCCTATTCTTGTAAAGGCTGAGATCAAAGAAATCCCGTTTACTCTTGATGACAGGGACCGTATAATCAGGACTGAACAAAAAGTCGAATCCGTGAAGACTGAAATCAATGCCCGGTTTGAGTCGATGGACAAACGATTCGACCAGCTTTTTAATTTCCTTTGGGCGATCATCGGCATTTTTACTGCCATGATGATCAGTGTTTTCGGTTTCGCTTTCTGGGACAGGAAACTGTCACTGGCGCCTTTGAAAAAGGAAGATCAGAAAATTTTAGGTGTACTGGTTGATTTCTCCAAAACCCAGCCAAAACTTTCCGAGATATTAAAAAATGCGGGACTATTGTAAATGATATCCGAATTGTCCTGCCGTTTCATTATTGGGATATGATAACTCCTGTAATCCTGAATTCAGTTCGCCTGTTTTCCTGGTGCTGTGCCTCAGTGCACTCAACAGCTACCTCACAATTGCATTGATTGATCAGTTGTGATTTTCCGGAGCCTCTGGCTGAAAGTCTTGAAGGATCTATCCCCTGCCGGATCAGGTATTCGACCACCGATTCTGCCCTTTTGTGAGATAGGATGACATTGTAATCAACAGAACCCCTGCAGTCGGTGTGCGATCCGATTTCAACTGTGACCGGATATTCCTTAAGTATCTTTACAAGGCTGTCGAGTGAATGTTCCGCATCCTTGCGGATATTCCATTTATCGAAATCGTAATAGATATTTTCAATCCGATATGTTTTTCCAATAGCAAGTGTTTCAGGAATTTTCCTGGGTGGTTCCGTGACCACTGATGAAGACGGTGGGATCTCCTTCGGTGAAGGAAGTAATTTGAAACAATATATGTCGTCGCTGCCACAACCTCCCGGGCGGTTTGAGCTAAAGGTTCCTGTAGTATCACCATGCCATTGGTCAAATGCAAAATCATCCCAGGAAGAATTCAGAGGTTGTCCAAGGTTTAGTGGGATTTCCCATATCTCTCCCCGTCTTTTTGCTACAAAAATGTCAAGACCACCAAAGCCGGGATGCCCGTCGCTGGCGAGATACAGTTCATCATTGCCTGCCGGGTAAGGGAACATCTCGTTACCGGGGGTATTCACTGTTTTTCCCAGGTTGACGGGTTTACTCCATCTGTTTTCATTCCTGGAGCATGACCAGATGTCGGTACCACCATACCCGCCTTCCATATCGGAAACAAAGTAGAGGGTATTACCATTTGATGAAAGTGCAGGATGTCCAACCGAATACGTGTCACTATTGAGGAAGAAGGATTCAGGTTTGGTCCAATTCCCGTCTTTCTTAACCGCATTATAAATCTTCAGAAGATGTGTCCTGATAAGCCCGGTATCCCTCCGGCCTTTGTCATTCCTGACAACTGTCCTGTTGATGAAGGCTTCGTCCATGGTTTTATTGAAGCAAAGAGGACCATCATGCCAAGATTGGTTTAATGCCTCCGGACCCTGAATCGGGTCTTTGAAAATAATTGAGTTACTATCGTGTTGCAGAATGGCTGACTGGTAAATCCTGAGGTAGCTGTTTCCTGTCCATCCATAGGTTACTCCACTTTTGCAGGAAATCCGGTCGCTAACAAAAAAAACCTGTTCATTTTCAAGGATTGCAGCAAAATCTGATTGCGGAGAATTAAGTTCTTTCGCATTCCAAATTTCAAAGACAGGTTTACGCTTCTGACAGGCAATTGCGGAATCACAAAAGGCTGCATTGATTTTTCCCCTGTTGTCTCCGGGTGAGATGGAATCGTATTTTAAAAAGGTTGTTTTAGCCTGAATATAATCACCACAGGACCTCAGGCAACAGGCCAGATAAAAAATGTTCAAAGGTTCTTTGTTGCCAAGAGTGATGGCTTTGAGATACCATTCCTTTGCCTTTTCCATATTGTTTTGCCTGCGATAGCATTCAGCCAGGAGCTGAGCAGTCTCCCGTCGGGTATCTCCCTTCCCATTCTGATAGGCTTTATCAAGCAATATAATGGCAGCAGAATAATTATACAACAGCATATTCTGCCTGGCAGACCTTATCTGGCAATGAAGATTCAGACTTATCAATAATGTCAATATGGCCAGCAAGACAGATCTCATAATATGATTTAAAAATATCTGGGGGTCAGCATACGTGTTTTGAACAGGTCTATATCATAACCTATCCGGATTTCACTTGAGCCATGGTTATTTCCTTTCAGGGCATTGAACCAGATATCGTAACTGTAACCCAGTGACAATCCTTTGTAAACTACCAGTTCCAATAGCAGGCATAGAGCATCATTAGTCCTGTAGGAAGCTCCGAGAGTGATTATATCCAGGAACCTTACACGTGCACTGAAGTCGGCCTGTAAAGGGGAATTCTGCACATATTTTATCAGCAGGGAGGGCATTAATTGAATATTCCCGGAAACCGGAATTGAACCTCCACCGATGAAATAATAAGTCCTGAGCAAGCGGGTATAATTGCTCTGCCCGTCGGGAGGAGAACTTGAGACCACCATTTGATTTTGCAGAAGATGTTTAACCGATCCCCCGGCGTAATAGTTCTTGGCATAATAGTAGACTCCGAAATCAACATCAGGAACTACTTTATTCTTGACCTGATCTGTCAGTGCGGGATCCCCGGCATCTTTGGGATCCAGGGCAGTCCAGTTGATATCATAATATTTGATCCCCGCAGAAATACCGAAACAAAGTTTCGAATTCGGAAAAAGGATACGATAGGCAAAATTTCCCATGACATTGTAATCGACGGTCGGTCCAAGCTGATCCATATATACATAAATACCAACCCCAAGATGATTGTCGGGTAAGGAAGTATGTGCTGTAAGGCAGAGTGTTTTCGGGGCACCCTCTATCCCGACCCACTGGAACCTGCCAAGCAGATCAATTGAAAGTCCTTCATGGCTGCCGGCGTAAGCAGGATTAAATTCAAGTTTGGTGTACATATACTGAGTAAACAATGCATCCTGCTGGGCAATGAGTACTACCGGGATAAAGACCAGGAATATTATCGCTGTTTTTTTCATCCGACTCATACCTTTTTATTTGTAGAACAGTTCATCTTGAACTATCACGTATATATACCCAGCCTGTTAGTGTACCGAGATTTTTAATCGTTAAAACATAATAGTATGTCCCGTCGGGCATAGGCTCGCCCTTACTGTTAGTCCCGTCCCAGGCCACAGTGGTGTTGTCATAGCGTTCAAAGGTTCTCACCCTGACACCCCAGCGGGTGAAAATCTGAATAGAATTATCCGGGTAATTTTCTATACAATCGATGTTGAGCTTGTCGTTGAGCCCGTCACCATTGGGAGTTATGACATTATGAACCAGGATGCAATCCTCATTTGGAGGAGGTGGTGGCGGAGGCGGGGACTTTTTCACTGTCACCCTTACACTGTCTTTGCCACTGCAAATTGAATTGAGATCTTTCACTGTAAGAAAGAACACGGTGTCAACTGTTAGAGTTTGTGTCTGTGTGTTAGGTTCCGTGGGATTTACAAGTAGTGAGGCAGGTTCCCACATGTAAGTGTAATTCCCCGATCCACCATTTACCGAGCTGCTCAGGAAGGTCGAAGTACTGTCGGGAATAACTTGTTCCGGACCGGCATCTACGGTCACACCGGTATAAATGGTGATCGTAAGCCGGCAGAATATCAGAGAATCACTGCATGGGATTTGGCCATAAACCTGCATAGTAAGGACAACATCCCCACTTTCATACTTCAAGGGAGTATAAACAGGTTGAAGGGTCGTATCGCCGGAAAGTGTGCCTTTACCATTATGGGTCCATTGAATGTGTGAATAATTTACAGCCTGGGCATTACTGACCTGGAAAGAATTTCCTCCACAGATCACTCCACCATTCCCGGCCGAAGCAGCAGGTGTTTTACCTATGGTCAGCACCATTGAATCGGCAACAGCATTGCATGGTAATTTTGGTGTAACATTAAGGGTAAGGGTGACATTTCCTTTCTGAATATCTTCAGTGGAAGGGAGATACTGGGGATGAAGGATTTCAGGATCACTGAATGACCCGCTTCCGCTTGAATTCCAAAGCAATTTTTTATAATTTAAGGCGGAGGAGGTGGTAAGTGTATATATACCACCTTCACAAATAAGACCGTCCAGTCCGGCATCAGCAAATGGGTTGGTATTGTAATATAATTTCACATCAGAAGTGTCGTTGCTGCATGGAAGAAGGGAAATCCCGACAAGAGTGAGTTGAACCAGGCCTGTGTCGCCGGATGCCGGGAAATACACTGGATTCAATACGCCAGGATCAGAAAAAGAACCCTGGCCGGTTGTGAACCACTGAAGTGTGCTGAAGTTCTGTGCCGTGGCCTGGGCAATGGTAAAGGAAGATCCCTGGCAAAGCGTATCACCGGTACCGGCATAGACCATGGCAGGTTCATGAATGATCAGTGGGAATGGCGGTGAGGGCAGTCCTGTTCCGCAAAAATTTACTGCATAAACGCTGATATTTCCGGAGGATGCACCGGGAAGAACATTTATCATGATCGAGTTGGTTCCGGAACCTGAAACTATCAACAATCCCGGAGGTAATGTCCAAATATAAATTAGGGCATTGGGTATAGGCGCTACGATAAATACCACCTGAGAAGTCCCTGTACATAATGGTGATGGACCACTTACAGGTCCGGCAGGTCCCGGAACTGCCCCGATGCTAACGTGCAAAATTGCAGGATTGGGAACAGTACATCCGTTTGGATTGGTAAAGATAACTCGAACGATTTCACTTCCCGGCCCGTTCCATTTTACCGTGATGCTGTCGGTTCCCTGTCCGGATGTTATCTGTCCTCCCGGCGTAACATCCCAATGATAATTAACCATTCCTTCCTGGGTGGTATAACTCTGTTCCCCAGCATCTTCGCATACAAATGATTTACCATTGATTTCGGGAATTATCACGGGCTTGATGGTTGCAATCACCGGCGATCGATCAACACTATAACAAATACCGGCAGTATCTCTTGCTTCGGCGTAATAAGTTTTTGTTTCAGTTAAAAACGGAGTGATAAAGATCGTGTCGCCCGCGAGAAGTAGATTACCCCCAGTGATGCTATCGTACCAGTCGACAGTTTGACCGGGTTGTACCGTAGCAGAAAGCAGGACCGGTCCCGGTCCGCACCTGGTTGAATCGTGCCCGATAGCATTAGGAGGAGTAACGGTGAATAAGGAAGTAAATGTCGCAGTACTGGCGCTGCCATACCACCAGGTGTTTATCATTTTATCGTGGCAATCCTCCTGATTCAATCCCCAGGGATGACAAAAGGGATATCCCGGGATCGATCCGGGTAGGCAACCGGTAAAATTGGTAGTTTGCGGGGCTACCGGACATAAATATCCGGTTGCGATAAGTTGTGAGTCATCCCAAAATGTCATAGGCGTCATCACAGAAGCTCCGACCGGTCTGACCAGTGTAATATGATATCCGTCAGGATTTCTTTCCTGGTCCCAGACAGGGAGATTAGTCAAGCCATTTACATAGTTAAGATGAACCGTTATCAGTGTCCCGTCAGGAACGGGATTTCCCTGTCCGTCAATCCCGTTCCAGGAAATATAATTCGTACCGGCCACGACCTGTGTATAGAAAATGACATCTGTGGCCGGAGCGCCATAGGTAAAGGAAAGTATTGTTTCAAGCAGCCCGGGCTTATTGACACTCACTGCTATCAGTTTTTCAGGACTGCATGGAGGATAAGAAGGATCGGGGATCATGGCAGGAATTCCAGTTATCTGCCCATATTCACCGCTTGGATACACCAGCGAATCAGGATCATTCAGGAATACCTTATATTGAGCAATGCCTGGAAAAGTTATAAAAGTATTGGTATTGACAGATCGCCTGTCGACAGGAAAATTTCCGGTATTATAACATCCGTAAGGATTGCAGAAGATTGTAACAGCTCCTACATGAGCATTGCTGAAGGCAAGTTTTGTCACTATTCCGTCATCTGAATAGACGAAGAATTTTCCATTGAACGGCTGAAACACATAATTGCCGAGGTCGGCATATAATTGCCATGATTTTGACCACACTCTACCATTAATGGTATCTGCCGGGATAGCGGGATTATGCTGTCCCGATACCACTTGGAAATCCCAGTAATCAAATATTATATCAGTATAAGTGGGTGCATTTGCGATTTCGAAGTAATAGTCCCCGGTATCCGCAACATTAGTTATGGTGTAAGAAATGGGAGTGTAACCGCTGTTTTGTGGGAAAGGACCAACGACTGCCTGCTTAAAATATCTGATGTAGCCGGTTTCTCCAACAAATCTGGGACAGATACCGCTGAGAACAATTGTTCCATCTGGTTTTCTCAAATTAAAATTCAGTCCCGATCTGGGTGTTTTAAGCCCGAAAAGGATCGTTTCACCTGCCTGATCAATATGGATATTCAAACGGTAATTCGGGAGACAATTCATCAGTGCAAATTTCGTATAGATCGATCCGGTGACATTGTCAATATATAATCCAGCCGCTGAAACAGAGGAATCGGGCATTAGCTGTCTGGTTCCTTCTGAAAACCCTTTATTCCAGAAAAATAAAAGAGAAACAATTAGTTGGACGGACCAAGTATAAAAGCAGAGCCTCTGGATAGCAATTATCAATTGCCGCATTTTCACTGGGATTGAAAATGCTAATATAATAAAAGAGTTTGAATGTTAAATGAGGAGTTGACCCACCAGGACTCGAACCTGGGCCGAGAGAACCAAAATCTCTTGTGCTGCCATTACACCATGGGTCAGTTTGATTTACGATTTACGATTTACGAGTGACGATTTCAGACTTCATAATTGGCCCGCAAAAGTAGGAATATTTTTAAATCGGAGCAAATTTTGTACTTTCGCAGTCCAATTGATTCCTGATAAAACTTTTCCATATGAAGAACTACCGGAAAATGAACAACATCTTCGGTTGGATTACCTTTGTTATTGCTTCAACCGTGTTTTTGATGACCATAGAACCTACTGTCAGTTGGTGGGATCCGGGTGAATTTATTGCAACGACTTTCAAGCTTCAGATTGGCCATCCCCCCGGTACACCGACAATGCAGATGATCGGACGGATCTTTTCGTTGTTTGCCTTTGGCGACGTGACCAAGGTGGCCATGATGGTAAATGCTATGTCTGCTATTTGCAGCGGGCTTGCAGTCCTGTTTCTTTTCTGGACCATCACCATCTTTGCACGCAAGATCGTCGCCCCCCGGGAAGAAGATATGACTCCATGGAAAATGTGGAGCATCATCTCTGCCGGACTCGTCGGCGCCCTGACTTTCACTTTTACCGATTCTTTCTGGTTTTCGGCAGTGGAAGGTGAGGTATATGCAATGTCGGCCATGTTCACTGCGATCGTTTTCTGGGCAATCCTGAAATGGGAAGAGGTTGCCGACCAGAAACATTCTTCCAGGTGGCTCATCTTCATTACCTTTATGATCGGACTCGCTGTCGGTGTTCACCTGCTTAACCTTCTAACCATACCGGCCCTTGCTTTCGTTATCTATTTCAAAAAAAATAAAACAACCAAATTTGGTATTTTTCTTACTCTGGTCATTTCAATAATCATTCTTGCGTTTATCATGTATTTTGTGATCCCATGGATTCCGGAACTGGCCGACCGTTTTGAACTTCTATTCGTCAATACTTTTGGATTACCGTTCGACTCCGGAACTATCTTCTATGTTATCTTATTACTTAGTTTGATCATATGGGGCCTTTATTATACACGAAAAAAAGCGAAACCCTTACTAAATACGATAATCTTGTGTTTTGTCTTTCTGTTGATGGGATATTCCACATACATCATGCTGGTGATCCGCGCTAATGCAGATACTCCAATTAACGAAAACTCACCAAAAGATATCGTCAGCCTGGTAGCCATGCTTAATCGTGAACAGTATGGAACCTGGCCGTTGCTATACGGACAATATTATAATGCACCGATCGTGGATTATGAAGATGGAAACCCAATTTATCAGAAAGATGCAAAAGCGGGGAAATATGTCATCATCGACGATCGTAAAGGTACCATTCCGGTTTATGATCCGCGATTTACAACCTTGTTCCCTCGTATGTGGAGTAGCGAGCGCCGGGGTTCGGCCGACTATTACAAACGATGGGGTGGGGAAGGAATTCCGATTACAATAACTGATCAAGATGGCAAGAGTAAAACCCTGAACAAACCAACTTTCGGGGAGAACCTTAAATACTTTTTCTCTTACCAGGTTGGATGGATGTATTTGCGGTATTTCATGTGGAATTTTGCAGGACGGCAGAATGATGTCCAGGGATATGGCGGTATAGAAGATGGAAACTGGATAAGCGGGATCCCTTTCTTCGATAAATGGCGGTTGGGTCACGACCAGACAAACCTACCCGACAGTAAAAAGAACTGGGGAAAGAACACCTATTTCATGCTTCCCTTGTTGTTAGGGTTGCTGGGATTATTTTACCAAACAAGGAAAGAATATAAAGGGACACTTGTAATCGCTCTGTTGTTCCTTCTGACAGGGTTGGCCATCGTCATCTACCTGAACCAGAAACCCTTTGAGCCGCGCGAAAGGGATTACGCCTATTGCGGTTCTACTTATGCCTTTGCCATCTGGGTTGGCCTTGGTGTGCTTTATCTGGTCGATCTTCTTAAAAGGAAGTTGAAAGAAAACCTTTCGGTAATAATTGTTACCGTGTTGACTCTTATTCTTGTTCCCGGGATCATGGGGCAACAGAACTGGGATGACCACGATAGAAGCAATAAATATTCATGCCGTGATTTTGCCGCGAATTATTTGAATTCATGTGATAAAAACGCGGTTCTAATAACCAATGGCGATAACGATACCTTCCCTTTATGGTATGACCAGGAGGTTGAAGGGATCCGGACCGACGTACGTGTAGTGAACAATATGCTTGCATCCGGTTCATGGTACATAAATCAGATGTACCGGAAAACTTATGATTCCGATCCGCTTCCTTTTACCTTACGAATGGATCAATACCGGCCGGGTACAAATGATATTGTTCCTTATTATGATATTGGATTAAAGGGATACGTTGAACTTAAAGATCTGATCGGGTTTATCAAAAGCGATGATCCAAGAACTTTCTTATCGCTTCAAAATGGTGAAAAGATAAAATTCTTTCCATCGAAGAAAGTTAAAATCACAGTAGATTCTGCGACGTGCATGAAATATGGCATTGTTCCCAAGTACCTGGCAGGCAACATGGTGGATTCCATCTGCTGGACAATCAAAACCAATCAGCTTTATAAAAATGACCTGATGTTGCTCGACCTGGTAGCTACCAGTAAGTGGAAACGTCCAATATACTTTGCCGCTCCTTCAAGCGTAAGCCATTTCTTTGATGTTGATTCATTCTGTCTGGTACAGGGTTGGGTTTACAAATTCATGCCGGTGAAAACCAACAAGGCTGATTATATTCCGGGTATGGGAGGTGTGGATCCACTTACCTCCTATGATATACTCATGAACAAATGTGTCTGGGGCAACCTTAACGATCCAAAAGTATATGTGGATCCTGAAAGTATGAACAACCTGCTTCGCCCGAAGACGAACTTCATGCGTGTCGCACAGGCGCTGGTTGATATGGGGAGGAGAAAACAAGCCGTCGAATTACTCGATACTTACATAAAATACTTCCCTGACAGGAAGATCCCCTTCGATATGTACATGCTTCCGTATGCCGAGATATATTACAGGGGAGGAGAAACTGATAAAGCGAACAAGCTGGTGGAACGAGTAGTCGAAATTTACAGTCAGAATCTCGATTATTACTATTCTTTTGATACAAAAACCCGTCAGAGTTTTGAACAGGATATTCAAACGGCGTTGGGGATGATCAGGCGATGTTCTATGATAGCCGGCGACCATAAACAGAAAGAGCTTTCGGCAAAGATTGACACACTCTTCAACCTGAAGCTTAAGTTGTATCAGTAAGAGTCAATGGTCATTGATCATTAGTCATTGACATTTCAAAAATGACCAGTTTCCAGTGACCAGCGACCAATGACAAATAACCATTGACAAATGACCAATTTATTTATCCATTGGAGCCCAAGCCCCGAAATTTTCACCCTGGGAAACTTCGCCATACGATGGTACGGTTTACTTTTTGCCTCCTCCTTTATTTTCGGTTATATAATCCTCCAGAGAGTTTTTAAGAAGGAAGACATTCCTATCAAACTGCTTGACGAGCTGACAACTTATATGATCATTGGGACCATAATAGGGGCGCGGCTTGGCCATGTATTCTTTTATGAACCTGCATGGTATCTTGCCCATCCTATCAAAATCCTGGAAGTGTGGGAAGGCGGCCTTGCAAGCCACGGCGCCGGGATAGGAATCATCCTGACCCTGTTGATTTTCTCTTACGTTAAAAAAAGACCCTTCCTCTGGGTTATCGACCGGGTTGTAATCGTAGTTGCCCTTTCCGGTTTCTTTATCAGGATGGGAAACCTTATGAACTCGGAAATATACGGTAACGTGACCAACCTGCCATGGGGCTTTTATTTTGTCAGGTCGCTTATACCTGCCGATGCAACCCAGCCAAGACATCCGACCCAGATCTATGAGGGACTTAGTTACCTTGCCATCTTTGTATATCTTATCTATCATTATTACAAAAAGAATGGAAAGCCTGCTCCCGGTTTCATTTTCGGGATGTTCCTCATACTTGTGTTCGGAATACGGTTTTTCATTGAATTCCTGAAAGTTCCGCAGGTAGGATTTGAACGCGAAATGGTAATTAACATGGGACAACTATTGTCGGTTCCCTTCGTCCTTGCCGGGGGAGTGTTCGTCTATTTATCCCTGAAAACGGATATTTCCAAGAGAACAAATGAAATGCGGTGAAATAATTCAGTCTCTACAATCATCCTATCAAAAGACGGATCCTTTCGGTTAGTTCTTTGTAATCGTTCCGGATTACCATCCCGGGGAAATTCTTTGAAAGCTCTAAGGCATATATCAGGTCAAAGTTCTTCTGGGGCATTGAAAAGAAGATCTTTTTGTCCATAAGATAACGGGCAAGATATTCCTGCTCGGTTTGGCCAGGAGTGGGTATGAAGATTGCCGGTTTCCCTAGAGTAATAACATCCATAATAGTAGAATATCCGCTGCGGGCCACTATCATAGCCGACTTCCTCATAAATTGCTGCATCACCGAGGTTTCCAGATGGGAGAATATATGGATGTGACCATCCACTACTCTGGTCTCATCGCTTTCGGTTACACACCTAACGATCACGGCTTGCAGAGAAATGTTCTTTAACTGGCTCATGATCTTTTCCTCTAAGATCGTCCGCTGGGGTTCAGGCCCCGAAAGCATCACCATGAGGTCATACACCGGCATATCCGCATCTTCAATTTCCCGGATCTTTAAAGAAAACCTTGATAATATCCCGATATAATGGCTATTGGGAGGGATCTTTGCCGGATGTGACAGATCCCCTGCGATTCCCCTGTGGGGCTCAAAATCAGGTATCCAGCATTCATGGTAACGGCGGATATAACTATGTGTGATCCTGCGGAGCAATAACTGCAGAAATCCGAGTGAAGAGGGTACCTGGATCTCAAGCTGGTGGGTGATAAAAACGGATGGTTTCTCCGGATGCCAGCAACCATAACGATTATCGGAAATCACGAAGTCGGCGCCGGTATCTTCAACGATCTTCAGAACCTTACGGTGCTCTTGCCTGAGACTTATTAGAAATGCCGGACTACTCAGCATCATCTTCCGGACCATCCCTGTACCTTTTGGGTATCTGACCTTTTTCCCGGAGAATCGAAGGATTTGAAGATCGGGGAATTCCTTGCGGAGGAAATCGTACGGACGATTATCGGTTGCAATTATCACCTCAAGGCCTGCTTCGCGAAGCTTCTGGATAACAGGTACACACCGGGTCGCATGCCCGATACCCCAATCGAGTGGACATAACAGGACTTTCTTCATATTCCTGATAAAGACAAGCTTAAACTACCTCAAATATACATCCGAATTATTCCAGGAAATTGAAAAAGTTATTCACAAGGGTATTACTTTTTGAACACTTTAACGATTAAGTGGGATAATAGATCGGGGATAGGGGATTGATTGTTTCAGGTTTCAAGTTTCAGGATTTTGCTATCTCGCTATTTTACCATTTCGCTATTTTATATATGACCCTTCAATCCGGATTACTATACCAGATCGGTCTCACTCTCATCCCGGGAATAGGCGATGTACTGGGAAAGAAGCTGATTACAATGTTTGGCAGCGCTGAAGCCATCTTCAGGGAACCGGCGCGACATCTGAAAAAAATGGAAAGAGTGGGAGAACTTCTAACCCAGGCAGTCGGGAATAAGGAAATATTGCTGAGGGCTGAAAAAGAAGTCAGGTTTATCGAGCATTACAATATTATCCCGCTTTTCTTTACCGATAAATGTTATCCGAAACGTCTGAAACAATGTTTCGACAGTCCGGTAATATTGTTTTATATAGGAAATGCAGGTCTGAATCCGGATCATGTGATCGGATTGGTCGGGACAAGAAATGCTACCGGGTATGGAAAGATTACCACATATAAACTGGTGGAAGGATTAGTCAGCCGGCAGATCATGGTAATTAGTGGATTAGCGTATGGAATTGACAGCTGTGCGCATCGGTCGGCGCTGGAACTGGGTTTGGAAACGGTCGGTGTGCTGGGTCATGGATTGGACCGTATATACCCCATGCAGAATAAAACCCTTGCGGAAAAAATGATAAACCAGGGTGGATTGCTTACGGAATTTTTAAGCGAAAGCATGCCAGACCGGGAAAATTTTCCAAAACGAAACCGGATTATCGCCGGACTTTGTGATGCCGTGATCGTCGTGGAAGCTGCACAGAAAGGCGGCGCGCTTATTACTGCCGATATTGCCAATTCCTACAACCGGGATGTCTTTGCCGTTCCGGGAAGGATCGGCGATTTATATTCAGAAGGGACTAACTTCCTGATCAGGACGAACCGTGCCGCGCTTGTCCAGAAAGCCGAAGATATCGAGTACCTGATGGGTTGGAAACAGGATAAAACCGTTTCACCCTGCAGGCAACCAAAACTTTTTCTTGAACTGACACCCGAAGAGGAACAGATTGTAGCACTGCTGAATGAAAAGGGTTCGCAAGGAATCGATGAGATCACCCTGCAGACAGAAATTCCGGTCAGTAAAACCTCTTCATCACTACTGAATCTTGAATTTGAAGGAAAAGTAAAATGTTTGCCGGGAAAGATATATACTCTTTTATGACGTTTCGGCTGTTGTATAAGCGGCTTTTAGTCCCAGGATAAAGACAATGATTGTACAACCGAATGCAAAGAGACTTAAGAGTTTAAAATCGTGGGTGATCAGGCAGAAGGTAAAGAGTCCGTGGAAAAAGGCAGCACATAACAGTCCGGTTATCGAATAAACATAACGGGTCTTAGAAAATTTACCCATTCCAAGGAAAAAACCGAGAATTACGGAAAAAAGAATGGTTGCCGGGACGTAGATGAATGGCATTAGTGTGTATGGGTAGAGGTCTTTTATGCTGAATGCATCTATAATAAATAGAAAAAGCGCCAGAGTTGCAAAACCCATTGCTGTCGAGATGGAGTATGTGATTCCGTCGATTGGCCGGTCGATCTGCTTTTTGGGGATGACAAGATACCGGGTGACAAGGAATTTTCCCAATTCGGAGCTGAAACCGACTGTGATAAACGCAAAGAAAAGAGAACGTTTCAGACTGCGTATTTCATTAAGACCAAGCAATTGCGAGAGTATCAGAGCAGCGGCCATGACAACAACCCCTATAACTCCTAATCCAAAACTCCTGAGAAGCAAACCGGAATAAGATGAACTCTGCCTCCTGGAAAAATAACTATACATAATTAGGATGATTATAGGGGCAAAGAATAAAGTTATGTACACGATGGGTCTCATTTTCCGTGATTTAGTGAATAAGATTCCTCAAATATAAATATTTTTTACATTTACAAGCCAAAAGAAATTCAGTATCAACGTTTTTAATTAATAAATCAGTATTTGGAAGGTATCGTTGTCAGATCTACCGGCAGCCTGATAACCGTCAGACTGCCAGACGGTAAAAAGTTGGATTGTAAATTAAAAGGCCAGTTCAGGATTAGGGAGATTAAATCTACAAACCCTGTTGCAATCGGCGACCGGGTTAGAATTGAATGGCCGGTTCGCGATGACCATGGTGTGATCACACAAATTCTCGAACGCGAAAATTATATCATCCGAAAGGCAACCCGGCTTTCAAAAGTCTCTCATATAATAGCAGCAAATCTCGACCATGCCTACCTCCTGGTCACGCTGGCACAGCCCCGCACATCCACAGGTTTCATCGACCGCTTCCTCGTGACAGCGACGGGATACTATATTCCTGCAAGCCTGATCTTCAATAAAATAGATATTTATAGGGATAAAATGAGGAATATGCTCGATGAACTGACTGCCATCTATGAACATGCAGGATATCCATGCTACCGCGTTTCAGCCCTGAGGGGCGATGGGGTCGGGGAAATTTCGGAACTGCTGAAAGGGAAGCTTAGCCTTTTTTCAGGATATTCGGGATCCGGAAAATCAGCATTGATCAAGGCGATCGACCCGGGATTAAAACTCAAAATAGGGGGATTATCCGAGGTTCATGAGAAAGGAATGCATACCACGACATTTACCGAAATGTATGAATTGTCGAACGGCGGATTTATCGTCGATACCCCTGGTATCAAGGAATTCGGTTTGATCGACTTTGACAGGAAGGAGATCCCCCGGTGTTTCCCGGAGATGGACAAACTATTACCACAATGCCAGTACAAGAACTGCACCCATATACATGAACCCGGTTGCGCAGTTAAGGAAGGATTGAAAACCAGGGAGGTCAGCCGGATGCGATATAATTCCTATCTTAGCATCCTCAATGATCGCTAAACATCTTATCACCGGATCTATCTCACCTCTGAAAACTTCCGACACAGGAGCATATGCCCTTAGCCAGATGGAGGAATTCAAACTTAGCCATTTGCCTATTGTCAACGAGATAGATTTTTTAGGCGTTATATCCGAACCGGAGATCCTTGCCATAAATGAACCGGATCATCCCATAGGATCTTACAAGTTATCTCCCAACCGGGCATATGTAAACGAGGGACAGCATCTGTTCGAGGTCATGAAGACATTCGCCGCCCTGAAGCTGACCATGCTTCCGGTTTTAAATGATAAAAACCAATACCAGGGCATGATCACAATGAGTAGTCTGTGCCAGGCACTGGCGGATATGACATCCATCAATAATCCAGGTGGGATAATCGTGCTTGAAATTAACAACAACGACTACAACTTATCCGAAATTGCCAGGATCGTGGAATCGAACGATGCCAAGATACTGAGTCTCTACATCACCTCCCATCCCGATTCGACCAAGATGGAGGTTGCCCTGAAGATCAACCGTATCGATATCGGGCCTGTGTTACAAACCTTTTTCCGCTACAACTATATTGTCAAGGCCTCCTGGTCGGATGAAGATGCTTATAACGAGGATCTCCGGGAACGGTTTGACTCCCTGATGAATTACCTGAACATCTGAGCCATGAGCCGATCTTGCTTTCAAATCCGGATTTCCCTCACGGTTCTGTTTTTGATTTTGGTACTTTCAGGTGTGAAAAATACCTTCGCAAAGGAGAGAACTTGTTCACCGGATCAGCCGGACACATCCGGGTATGTTATTATACGCAACATCATCATTGAGGGAAATAAGCAAACCAAACCATCAATCATAACAAGAGAACTTAAATTTAAAATCAACGATACAATCCCGCTCATGCGGTTGCCTGATCTGCTGACAACGGCCAGGGAAAATGTCTTCAACACCAACCTCTTCAATGTAGTGACTGTAGATACCAATTTCATTGCCGGTTCAACGGTTGATGTCACGATCAGTGTGATCGAGCGCTGGTACATATGGCCAATTCCATACTTTGAGATTTCCGATCGGAATTTTAATGTCTGGTGGGCGACGAAAGATTTTAGCCGGCTTACTTATGGAGTCGACCTTACATTTTCAAATGTGAGAGGACGCAATGAAACCTTGAAGATACTGACCCACTTTGGATTTAACCAGAAATATGGCTTTACTTACACAATCCCGTATCTGAACCGGAAACAAACCATCGGGATCGGGTTTGGAGCCGATGTGGACCTGAATCACGAGGTAGGTGTAGAGACTGTCGGCAACGAAGTTGTTTATTATAAAGACGCCTCCAACTTCCCGAAACAATTGATATTTGGCTTCACCGAGATGATATATCGCCCAAGCATATACACTTATCACACTTTCCGGTTGGCCTATAACCAGTATTACTTCAGGGATACCGTTTTGAGGATACCCGGATTTTCCCTGACCAACTCCAACAGCCAGATTTTTGGCAGCATTTATTATCAGTACAAAAACGATCACCGCGATATTCAATACTATCCGTTAACCGGTTTCTATTTCGACCTGGAATTTATGCATTGTTTTCCCTATTCTTATACCCATAATACTTATCTAAAGGTTAATGCCCGAAAATACTGGCAGATATATAACCGCTGGTATTTCGCAAGCGGTATTACAATGAAGATCTCCCTTGAACAGGAGCAACCTTACTATCTGGCACGCGGCCTCGGGTATGGAAGGGAATTTGTAAGGGGTTATGAATATTATGTGATCGATGGCCAGCATTTCCTGTTATGGAAAAACAATTTCAAATTCGCTATTATTTCCCAAAGGTTGATTAAGCTTGGTTTCCTCAAATCCTCCAAGTTCAACACCGTTCCCCTTGCTCTTTATGTTAACGTTTTCTCCGACCTGGGATATGTGTACCACTATTCAACAGAACCACCTTATCAGACCAATCCCATGAATTCCCTTCAAAATAACCTTATGCTCGGATATGGAACTGGTCTCGATTTTACGACCTATTACGACATTGTTATCCGGTGTGAATTTTCCTTGAATCTATTTGGTAAGCCGGGAATCTATCTTCATTTCGTGGCACCCATCTAAAGTATCGAAATAGCGGAGTAGGGAGGTGGCGAAATTGAATAAAAATTTCGAGTATCTTTGCACCCTGAATTTTACAAATGTCCTGTGACCATGAAAATTGCCCTGTTTGGTATCGATGTTATAGAAGATTCGATTCCTTATATCCAGGAACTGATCAGCAAGTTGGAGCATGATAGCGGTGTCGTATTTATCTATAAACCTTTTTTTGATATTCTTTCCGGTAAGGTCACCTTTGAACATGATCCAAAGTTATTTGAAAATAAAGAAGAGATCCGGGGAAATACTGATTTCGTCTTTTCGATTGGAGGTGACGGTACCATCTTGAGCGCTGTAGCGTTGGTACGGGATTCATGCATCCCTGTGATGGGGATTAATCTTGGTAGACTGGGATTTCTTTCAGGCATCTCCAAGCAACAGATCGTATCGGCAATAGATGCTATCGAGGAAAAAAATTACCAGATCGACCGGCGTACCCTGCTTGCCCTGGAAACACCTGCCAATCTATTCGGAGATTATAATTTCGCGCTGAACGACCTGATCGTGCATAAGACCAATGCCATGTCGATGCTCACTATAAAGACCTGGATCAATGGTGAATACTTGAATACTTACTGGGCCGACGGACTTATTGTTGCCACACCAACAGGATCAACGGCGTACTCACTTAGTTGTACAGGTCCGGTTTTGACACCCAACTCCGAAAATTTCGTTGTAACCCCGATCGCAAGTCATAATCTTACAGTCAGACCTGTGGTTATCAGAGACGACAGTATTATCCGGATTAAAGTTGAGGGCAGGGGAAATGATTTCCTGGTGAGCCTCGATTCGCGGGTTACAAAAGTGAACAACTCTGTTGAACTTACTATACGTAAGGCTGGTTTCAGTATCAACCTTTTAAGACTTACCGGGAAAGATTTTTTTACCACCCTTCGTGAAAAGCTGAACTGGGGACTGGATATTCGTAATTAACGAAAAAATTAGCATAAAATCGATGATCTGTTCCAATAAAACCACCTTTCAAACGTTTGCTATTATTGCAAAACAAGATTTTAATAACTAATCATCGAATTATCGAGATAATGAAGAGGGCATTGACGACTTTTTTATTCCGGACCATAATGATGTTCGTAAGTTTGTTTTTGCTTTTCCCAGGAAACAATGCCCATGCCCAGGATTTTGAAGTTGGTCTTTTTGGCGGTGGTTCCTATTACCTGGGCGACCTGAATCCGGGGATGCATTTCATGAATACCCAGATTGCTTATGGCGCGCTGGCAAGATACAATGTAGATACGCGCTGGGCAGTAAAGCTGGGTGTGACCCGTGGTACGATAAAGGGAAACGCGAGTCAGAGCTCCTTCCTTCCGGAACGCAACCTTACTTTTACAAGCGCCATCACCGACATCTCCGCCCTTGCCGAATTTAACTTCTTCTCCTATTTCACAGGAAGTAAAAGGAATTGGATTACGCCTTACATTTATGCCGGATTCAGTGTATTTTTCTTCGACCCGAAAGCTGATGGATACTCACTGAGAACTCTCGGAACGGAAGGACAAAACATCGGCTATAATGGTCGGAAATCTTATTCTACTGTGAGTTATGCGTTTCCTTTCGGCCTGGGATTGAAGATCAGTCTTGCCCGTAATCTGGGATTGCAGGTTTATTGGGAGATGCATAAGACCTTCACAGACTATCTCGACGATGTAAGCACAACATACTACCTTAACGGAAATGCCATTGACCCGGCTAATGCCGAACAGCTTATGTCGGATCCATCAATGAACCACCAACCCGACATGCAACGTGGAAATTCAAAAAACCAGGACTGGTATTCTTTCTTCGGGCTGGCGCTGACCTATAAGTTCAAGCTAAGCGGTAGCAAACGTTGCAGAGATCTGGAAAAATAAGTCACAGCAAGCTATCAAAATGAAATTAATCGATCAGATCAATAAGAAAAAATTGCCGGTACATGTAGCTGTGATTATGGATGGAAATGGCCGGTGGGCCCGTCAGCGAGGGTTTGCACGCACGTCCGGACACGAGAAAGGAGTTGATGCCGTTAAGAATACTGTTGAAGCGGCTGCTGAACTTGGAATAAAATACCTGACCCTCTATGCCTTCTCGACTGAGAACTGGAACCGTCCTAAATATGAGATCGATGCCCTGATGAGAATTCTGGTCAACTCCCTTCACCGGGAGATGAAAACTCTGATGGATAATAAGATACGCCTGATGGCTATCGGTGACCTTAAAAGTTTGCCCTCAAAAAGTTTCCGTGAATTGAATAAGGCGCTGGACCAAACCGCAAAGAATACAGGTCTTATTCTGATTCTAGCCCTGAGCTATAGTTCCCGTTGGGAATTGGTTGAAGCTTCACGCGCTATAGCCCGGAAGGTCGAATCGGGTGAACTGACTTCCGATGAAATTAATATCAATACATTTCTCTCTTCACTGTCCACTGCTTCCATCCCTGATCCGGAACTGTTAATACGTACAAGCGGTGAATACCGCATCAGTAATTTTCTGCTATGGCAGATTGCCTATTCCGAACTTTATTTCACACCGAGCCTTTGGCCGGATTTCACTCGCGACGAATTTTACAAGGCGCTTATCGACTACCAGAAACGGGAGCGCAGATTCGGGCTCACAAGTGAACAGATCAATGAACTGGAAGGAAAACGAAGAAAATAGCGCTGATGAGAATACGGATTGTTATACTACTCTTAACTCTGATTGTTTTCACAACATTGCATGGCCAGGTCATCGGCGGCGGAGAAAAAATAACCGACTACACGAAATCGAAAGATTATTACATCGGAGGAATCACCGTTAGCGGAGTAAAATATCTCGACGGGAATGTGCTTATTATGCTTTCCGGTCTTACCGTAGGTGAAAAAATTAAAGTACCGGGGGGGGACCAGATCTCAAAGGCTATCAGGAAATTATGGGACCAGGGATTATTTGAAGATATCGAGATCTCCTTCACCAATATTGTTGACGACCAGATATTCATAAACATCTATATGAAAGAACGTCCCCGGTTATCGAAGTTCCAGTTCAACGGGATCAAGAAGTCGGATGCCGATGATATCAGGGAGAAGATCAGGCTTGTTAAAGGTGATTACGTCACCGACAATCTCATTATAAAAACCCGGAACATTATACGTAAATACTATACCGATAAGGGATTCCTTAATGTTGAGGTCGATATCGTTCAGAAGGCTGATACCGTCGACCGCAATGATGTAACGCTCGTGATCAACATTGATAAAAATGAGCGGGTAAAGGTTTACAACATCACAATTCACGGAAATGTAAAGGTGAGTACCGAACTTATAAAATCGACATTTAAGAAGACCAAGGAAAAAAGCATCTTCAACCCCATGAATGACCTCGATAAGGTTGTTTATGAGTCGGCTGAAACTGTGGCAAAGATGGACTTCGTGGAGATAGCTAATGTGATGGGTGAACAGGCCACAAATAATATCCGGATAAGAATTTTCAAATCCTCGAAATTTATTGAAGAGGACTATACCAACGATAAGCAGCTACTGATAACAAAATATAATTCCCTGGGTTACCGTGATGCCAGGATCCTCCGGGATTCGATCTCCAAAAACCCTGATAATACGATTAATATCGACCTCTGGGTAGAAGAAGGCCCAAAATATTATTTCAGGAATATTACCTGGGTTGGTAATACAAAATATTCATCTCTCTTTCTCGACCGTATCCTGAAGATCAAGAAAGGTGATGTTTACAACCAGGAAGCCTTGGAAACCGCACTCTCTTATAATCCAAATGGAAGTGATATCCGTTCCCTATACATGGACGACGGCTACCTTTTTTTCGACGTCCAACCGGTTGAGGTGAAAGTTGAAAACGATTCGATCGATCTTGATATCCGGATGAACGAGGGACGCCAGGCGACGATCCGCAAGGTCACTATCAAGGGAAATACAAAAACCAACGACCATGTTGCTTTGCGCGAAATTCAGACTCGCCCAGGACAGCTCTTCAGCCGCGACCTTCTGATCAGGTCACAGAGGCAACTGGCCCAACTTAAATATTTCGATCCCGAAAAACTTAATCCGACTGTGAATCCGATCCCCGAAGATGGCACCGTTGACATCGGTTACGAAGTAACGGAAACTTCAGCCGACCAGGTCGAACTTTCCGGAGGATGGGGATATGGACGTATTATTGGTACTGTGGGATTATCCTTCAATAATTTCTCTTTAAAGAACCTTTTTAACCTGAAGTCATGGAGACCAATTCCTTCCGGCGACGGACAGAAGTTAAGCCTGAGGTTCCAGACTTATGGTAAAGGATATTTCAGTTACAGTTTTTCCTTTACCGAACCATGGGTGGGAGGGAAAAAGCCGCTTTCGCTAAGCCTTTCGTACTACCATTCCAAATATACAAACGGCCTGGCCACTAATGATCCTGGTTACGGCTATTTCAAAATCGACGGGATTTCCGTCGGATTGGGTTCACAGCTCAACTGGCCCGACAACTATTTTGCGATTTATTCGAGTCTCAATTATAACCGGTATAATACCAAAAATTACACCCAGATCTTTCCCTGGGGAGGAGGCAACGGTGTGTACAATGCCTTCAGTGTAGGGATAATCCTTTCACGTAATTCAGTTGATGCCCCGATTTTTGCAAAAAACGGATCGGAGGTCTCCCTCAACCTCGAGCTTACTCCACCTTATTCTCTTTTCAGGGGGAATGTTGATTATAATGCGATGTCACCTGATGAGCGGTATCGCTGGGTAGAATATTACAAGATCAAGGTGAAGGCAGCCTGGTATATCAATATCGTTGAAAAACTTGTCTTGACACCCCGCCTGCAGTTCGGTTATCTGGGTGCATATAATAAAGAACTGGGAGAAACCCCATTTGAACGGTTTTATCTTGGTGGAGACGGTTTAAGCGGTTATAACAACATGGATGGCCGTGAACTGATCGGAATGCGCGGTTATGCAAATAACTCCCTTACACCCGGTTATCCAACGACCATCGGCGGCACTGTCTACACTAAATATACCATGGAATTACGCTATCCTATCTCGCTTAATCCAAACGCGACAATCTATGCCCTTGCCTTTCTCGAAGCCGGTAATGACTGGCTCTTCTGGAACAATTTCAACCCATTCAACGTTTACCGTTCTGTTGGATTTGGGGTGCGGGTTTTCCTCCCCATGTTTGGTTTGTTAGGACTTGACTGGGGCTATGGTATCGATCCGGTTTTTGGTGTTCCCGGGGCAAACGGAGGACAGTTCCATTTTTCAATCAATTCATCGCTCGACTAAGAAGTTGATTTGAAAATTTGATATAATGACGAAAGCGACCCCACCCCTGTACCCCTCCCCATCAAGGGGAGAGGCTGGGGGCAGAGGTTATTAAATGAAAATAATGACTTAAATAACAGGAGGTTTATATGAAAAGAACTATTTTTTCCATCACGGTTTTCATTGTTATGACAACGATGGTATATGCGCAGAAATTCGCCTTTGTCGATACACAGTACATCCTCGATAATATCCCTGAATTTGCCGAAGCCCAGGCCCAACTGGATGAACTATCAAACCAATGGCAGAAGGAACTCGAAGCAAAATTTGCCGAAGTCGATAAGATGTATAAGGACTATCAGTCCCAATCGGTGTTGTTACCCGAAGATATGAAGAAAAAAAAGGAACAGGAGATCGTCGATACAGAAAAGGAAGCAAAGAACCTCCAGCGTCAACGTTTCGGGAAGGACGGCGACTTATTCAAAAAGAGACAGGAACTGGTAAAGCCGATCCAGGAAAAGGTGTATAATGCAATCCAGGAGATCGCTACAAATAACAATTATGCAATCATCTTCGATAAAGGAGGCAGTCTTACCATGATGTATGCCAATCCCAAGTATGATGTAAGCGATGATGTGCTTGATAAACTTGGAGCCAGTCTGGGAGGAAGGAAAAAGCCCTCCAAGACTGAATCCGGTGGTGGCACCGAAACAAAACCACCCTCAAAGGGCGAGCGGAAATAACCTTTATAAGCATTTTATCATATTAAAGAAATTTTCTATTTTTGTACCCCGGAATTGTAGTATAAACCCATTAATAATTGAAAATGAAAAAGTTAATCAAGTTAATCGCCTTAGTCGCTTTAATCGTCGGTTGTTCCGTCGCATCACAGGCTCAAACAACCTTAAAGATCGGATATATTGAATTCAATACCCTCCTCGCCGCCATGCCCGGTATCGACTCGGTAAAGATAAAACTTCAGAAGTATCAGCAAACACTGAGTGATCAGATGGATGCGATGAAAGCTGAGTTTGAGAACAAGTACCAGGATTACAATTCTCAGGCCGCGGGCATGTCGGACCTGATAAAGCAAACCAAGGAAAAAGAATTACAGGATCTCCAGGCACGTATCGATGCTTTTCAGCAGAAAGCCAATTCCGACTTGCAGGCCAAGCAGCAGGAACTAGTTCAGCCTTTCATCGATAAGGCTAAAGTTGCCATCAACGAAGTTGCCAGGGAAAACAAATTCACTTATGTCCTTAATGCCATCGAAGATGTTGTACTTTACAAAGAAGCCACTGAAGATATCATGGCTCTGGTAAAGAAAAAGCTGGGTATACAGTAAACGATATTTTTATAAAATAAAAGCCGGTTCAGTGTAATGAGCCGGCTTTTTTAATGAAAATTATAAATTATGAATTTCCCGCTATTATGAAAGTCTTTATTGCTGAAAACATAGTAATAAAGCCCGGCAGGATAGCGACGGGTATCAAGTGTCAGTTCAGTCTGGCTTGCGGCAAGGAACAATTCGTCAATCATCCGTCCGAAATCATCATAAATACGGATGGTACTATGGTATTTTGACTGACCTGAACCGAACCTGAAAGTTAGATGATCGGTGGCCGGATTTGGACCCACCTGCATACCGGCCTTTAATCCGTGTTCAGCTACAGCACTAATTGTGTTTCCTCCCGAAATGATCTGGTATTCCGGATCGAATATCAGCGAATCAACAGTAAATAGGATACGAACCGTAAACAATTGCCCGGAATAAGCGTTTACAACGCGGATCAGGGTATCATGGGTGTTATTTTTAAACTTCAGCTGGATTGGTAGTTCAAAAAAGGAAGCGGTGGGTATTGACTGGCTTTGGTGAATTGTGAATGAAACAGTATCGGCTTTCTGTGTCCAGTTGATCTGGTACTGCGGATACCCTTCTCCTGTATACCATTCATCAAAATACCAGCTCAGATCCTGTCCGGATGTACTCTCAAGATGGGATCTCAGATTTTCGGTGCGTGCAAATCCATACGCTAAACTGAAATCGTTGAGATAATTGTTCAGTGCGGCAAAAAATGCAGAATCGCCAATGATCCATCGCAGCTGGTGCAGGATCATGGCTCCTTTGGCGTAAGAAAGCCGGCTGTTAAAAATACGGCTGATATCGGTCGTATCACTGCAGAAAACCGAACCTCCGGGCTGGGAGGTGATCTGCGCCACCCTTACCTGCCTGAACCGAACCGTGAGGTCGGACAAAAGATGCTCGTAACAAAGCCCTGAGAGGTAAGTAGCAAATCCTTCGTTCAGCCAGATATCAGTCCAGCTTCCGCAGGTTACCTTATCCCCGAACCACATATGAGCAAGTTCATGGGCAATCAGCTCAAATTGAAAGCTGGTCACAAAGGTCATGGTCTGATGTTCCATACCGCCTCCCCATCCGAACTGGGCATGACCGTATTTTTCAAGCTGGAAGGGATAAATACCGAACAGGGTATCATAAAGTTGTATCATCGGTATAATAGCGGCAGTTTGCGGAACAACATTTGCCGAATCTTCAGGATACACAAAGTTGATCACCTTCAGTGTGTCGTTGTTATAAGGAACCAGTTGGGTGTAACAGGCGTAATTGGTGACAGCCACCCCAACCAGGTTTGTAGCTATGAGGTAACGGTGCTTCCAGTAGTAGGTTGTACTTCCTCCGGCTGATACTGTTTTGTTAAGGATTCCATTGGTAGCTCCCTTATAACCATCAGGAGTCTTGATTATGATCTCAATAGAATCGGCTTTATCAGTAAGTCCGTTTTTGCATGGCCACCAGTCGCTTGCTCCGTAAGGCTCAGAAAGTGTCCAGATAATGGGAATCCCGTTATGAACACTCTGAACAAAAGTACCGAAACCGTTATCCGGTGGGACACCATGATAAAAAACAGTAATGGAATCAACCACGTTCTGGGGTAATGGCTTTGAAAAACGGATCACGAGCTGGTCCGGGGTATGATTCCAGTCGCCTGATGATTGATTATGATATACAACCGTATCGACCGTCAGGGACTGGTTCATATCAAGGACAAGGGAATCAAAATCCGGCTGAAGGGGTTTAAAATACACGGTTACATCTCCTGAAATTTCCCTGACCGAAGGATCGATCAGCCAAAAACATCTGTAATATTTTACATCGTAGGCGGATGAGGTTATCATTGTCTCCAGCATGAATTTCCTGGCATATGTATCCCTGTCCGCCTTCGTGATGGAGTTGAGATCATCAGGGTTGAAGCTAACCTGGGCATAAAGCAGGCATGGAAGTATAAGGTATATGAATATGATTGTCTTTTTCATCTGTTATCGTAGTACTATAAACGTATTGTGTTTAAAATCTGATGTGAAATTACTAAAAACAATTGATTATACCAGGTGATAGCCTGTAGATGGCTTCCTTCCGGTAGGCGGCTTTTTATGTTACAATTTGTTACATCGCATTGAA
>Ga0172368_10002051_pt1 | contig 26365 bp, 28 predicted proteins | sample Lak11m_FD_114540 | JGI IMG/M metagenome (GOLD analysis project Ga0172368, IMG submission 114540) | Freshwater microbial communities from Kabuno Bay, South-Kivu, Congo - kab_022012_11m | ecosystem: Environmental > Aquatic > Freshwater > Lake | place: Democratic Republic of the Congo: South-Kivu...
ACTCGCACGGCTGGTATCCAGGAGGCGGTTGATGCCGCGACCCAATCCTTCCGCAACCTGTTCATCGCTGGCGTTCAGGCAGCAGGCCGCTCGCGCGAGGATTTCTTGAGCTGGGATCCCGACAAGGGCTGGCTGCCGACAGGCGAAAAGCGCTGGTATTACACCCAGGAGACCATTCGCATACCCCCAACGCAGGGCTTCCGCATCGATGCCTGCCAAACACTGATCATGTATCAGGGATCGGGTGGCGCAGTGCTGCACATCGACAGTTGCATGGACGCCAGGTATCGGTTCGGCATCCTTGTGCAGAACAAGCGCCAGCAGCATGAGGAGGATGGCGCGGTTGTGCTGGTGAGGCCCGAGCGACCGGTACCCATGGATGGCTTCGCCGTGGTGACCGATAGCACGTTCGAGTTCTCGTCGTTGAGCGGGGGTGGGTTGTTCGACTTCGACACGTGGAGCATCGTGCGCAAGCCCTACGGAGGCGGCCTGGTCCTGGACGCTACGGTGGCCCCGGTTCTGTACAACCGTTTCTCCGTCAGTGCCATCCTGCTGGCAGAGCGCAACGTGTACCTGACCGGCGAGAAGTGCCACAATAACTGGCTGCAGGTGCTGCACAACCAGCAGAGTATCACACACCTCCAGTTGGGTGACGAACACTCACAGCCCAGTTGCAATCGGATCGACATGTCGATCAACGCCAACCAACTCGATGGCAGTACCGGTGCGCGCATTTTCGGGCACAGCAACTTCCTGACGCTTGACATCCAGAAAGCATCTCCAGGGCGCGACATCGTGTTTGAACCCAGCGCGCGAGACAACATCGTGACCGTGGCGACAGAGTTTCAGCCGCTGGGGTCATCAAACCCCGCGCGCAAGCGGGGAGCGCTGCTCGAGCGCAATCATCTCACTTGCACCAACCGCGCCGTTGAACCCACTAATCGGATCATCACGGCACGAGCTTGGGGGTTCAACGTTGAGACACCGCCCGTTCCGCCCTCAGGTGAGGTGGTCACCAATCGCAATGTGGCGCCGGTCGACATCATCATTGTGGCACCCGGCGAGGTGTCGACATGGTCGTTGACCGATACTCGCGGCGCCACGCTCCATCTGGAGCATGGGTTGCGCTGCGGCCAGCAAGTGACGCTGCAACCGGGCGAAGTTATTGGCTTGACCTATGTCATCGCGCCACAATGGAGGTGGAAGGCCGCGGGATAGGCCGACCTGGACAGCACGGCAGATCCTACGCAATGGATCGCGCGGCAACGCTTCGAAAAGTGATCGCGCGGAACCACACGCGCAAACACATGGTTCAAGACAGGCAGAGTCCATCGCCACCTGCTTGAGGCGCGTACCGGCTGTGCTTTGTGTCAAAACTGACGGATCACGGTCGGACCGCAACTGATGGCCGACCGCGATCCGTCGGAGGTGGTGGTCATCACCGGATGACCTGCTCACCCTGTGCGCCAGCACAGCAAACTCTCGATCAACGGGAGGCAAACAACTGATGGTGGTCAGCCCCGTGAAGTAGCGGGGGTCAAGAAGCACCAACTCCAATTGATGTGTGCTCGGCATCATCAGCCTGAGCCGCAGACGGACATTGCCGAAAACGGATCGCGATCCCCAAGCACGGCCAATAGACCATCGTGAGCCAGGACCCCTACGTGTGCAATGAGACCCCTGGCAAGAACCGCTGTCAACTCCATACTGGGAACTCCAAGTGTGCCCAGGCAACTCCCCGCAATGCAGTCCTCAACCCTGGTGAAGCAGCGAAGGTCAAAGTTCTACACAATCACGGCCTGGCCTGCATTCCCGCTGTCACGCGTCACTTCGGCGCCTCCGAGCCAGAGCTGTTGGAGCGTCTCGGCACTCCTGCGCCTTGAGAGGGCCCTGGTATGCGCGCTTGGGGCAATTGGCGATATTGGGGTATTGACAAATGCGCCAGGTGGCTGTATGCTTGTGTCAGTATATGCAGTGATATTGCAAATACTGCAAAATCCAGCGATGAATTGACTAAATCCGGTCACCCGGTCACCCGGTCACCTGTGTCGGCCTGGGAGTTGCGTGCCTGGTGTGCAGACGTCAGTGGCGGCGAGCGTTGGCATTGACCCCGCATCCTGCACGCGCTCTCAAGACCGCTCTTGCTTGGGCGGAGGGAAAGTGGCAATAGCGTCAGATGCGGCGGCTTCAGGTCGCGCGGCACAAGTGGCGAGACTTCCGCAAAGCGGATGATCATCTTCGAGGGTGGTACGGTGTCAAACATGGGCAACAACTGCGCAAACAGTAGCTCCGTTTTGGTTCCCGGTCCGAGCCAGGCGACAGAAAGCTTGTGGCTGGCGATTCAGCCCGCCATCCGGTATGCCCGCGGCATGCTGGCGCTGATGGTCGTTTGGCATCTACTCTCTTTGAAGGTCGACAACGCGGTGCTCCTACCCTCGCCGTTGATGGTCGCGAGCGACTGGTGGAGCCTCTTGTTGAGCGGCAAACTGCTCGGTCATTTCCTTTCGAGTGTTTGGCGGGCGGTTGTCGCATTCCTTCTTGCCGGGGCGGTCGCCATCCCGCTGGGCCTTCTGATGGGTTTGAGTCGCATAGCCGAAGATGTGTGTGATCCGATCGTCGAGCTAGTCAGGCCGATCTCCGGCATTGCCTGGATTCCACTTGCTCTCTACATCTTCGGGATCGGCAATGCGCTGCCGATCTTCATCATCTTCTATGTGGCCTTCTTTCCGTTTGTGCTGAATACCATCGCTGGCGTGCGGTCGGTCGACCCCATCCTCGTCCGGGCAGCAAAGGTTATGGGTCTCCGTCGCTTCGAGATCATACGGCAAGTGATCCTCCCCAGCACGCTGCCGTCCGTGCTCACAGGTGCCAGGCTCGGTGCTTCGGGCGCCTGGATGGCGCTGATCGCGGCAGAGTTTGTGGGGGCGCCCAGCGGCTTGGGTTTTGCCATCCAATGGTATGGAGGTCTCTTGAGAACCTCGGACATGCTGGCAATGATCGCCACCATTGCTCTGCTCGGCTACGGCACGGACGTCGCGCTCCGCGGGCTTCATCGACGACTGACGCCCTGGGCCGCAGGACTGGGGGTGGCGCAATGAATCGAGTGCGCTCCGCTCGGCTCTTGAGAAACATCGCGTCGCCCATCGCATTTCTGGTCATTTGGCAGCTTTGGGGCGCCGCTCAACCGCAACGGGGTGGATACCCGGTGCCGGAAAGGGTGCTCCTGGCAGCCCAGGAGCTGATCCGGACCGGTGATCTCCCGATTGCGTTCCTGGTCAGCATTCAGCGGGTTGCGGCGGGCTTCCTGCTCGCCTGCTTGATCGCGGTACCACTCGGCCTGCTGATGGGCTATTTCAGGCTTGTCGAACGCAATCTGGACCCGCTGGTTCAGACGTTCAGGTCGGTGGCTCCCATAGCCCTGGTGCCACTTGCTATCATCTGGTTCGGAACCGGCAATATCTCTGCGATCTTCATCGTCGCATACGGCGCCGTGTGGCCGCTGCTCATCAACACCATCCATGGCGTCAAGGGAGTGGATATCAAGCTGGTTAGAGCGGCACAGACCATGGGACTGAGCCGAGGGCAGATCCTTCGCACCGTCATCCTGCCCGGCGCGCTGCCCAGCATGTTTGTGGGGGTTCGACTGGCTATGGGAGTGGCGTGGGGGGCGATCGTGGCCGCCGAGCTTGCGGTCGGCGCCAAGTCCGGCTCCAGTGGAGGCCTTGGCCAGATGATGTTTTTGTTCTACGCCTACAGCGTAGAGATGAATAACATCGTGGTGTGCATGATTACCGTAGGTCTTGTGGCATTCGTCATCGACCGATCCCTACGCGCGCTCCAGGCTCTTCTTATGCCATGGGCGACACGCTAGAACCAGGAGAACACACATGCAGGGTGCCGGCGAGTCTCCAATCATCCGAGTGGAAAATGTGCAGAAGATCTTCTACGTCGCGCGCACCAGACAGACAGTTCAGGCTGTTGAGAGTGCCGATCTTCAGATCTACCGTGGTGAGTTCCTGAGCATCGTCGGCCCCTCAGGCTGCGGCAAGAGTACCTTGCTCAATATGATTGCCGGACTGGAACAACCTACCGCCGGTCGGATCACGATGGAAGGTAAACCTGTCCTGGGTCCCTCAGCCGATCGCGGCATGTGCTTTCAGGAGTATGCGCTCTTCCCCTGGAAGACTGTTTGGGAGAATGTCGCTTTCGGCCTTCGCTACGGCCCGAAGGGAGCGGGCTGCAGCAAGCAGGCCCTGAATGACACCGTACGCTGTTTCATCGATCTCGTGAGCCTGACCGGCTCAGAGAGCAAGTACCCCCACGAGCTGTCAGGCGGCATGCGTCAACGCTGTGCCCTGGCCCGTCTTTTTGCCTATGACCCAACTGTCCTGCTGATGGACGAACCGCTGGCGGCCGTTGATGCCCAGACACGTATCGTTCTGCAGGAAGAACTCCTCCGAATTTGGGGGCAGGAAGCGCTACCAGCGAATCAAAGGAAGACGGTTGTCTATGTGACTCACGCCATTGAAGAAGCCGTCTTCCTCTCCGATCGAGTAGCCATCATGAGCAGCCAGCCTGCCCATACCAGGGAGGTCGTTGTCATCGATCTCCCAAGGCCACGGACGGCAGCGGTGCGAGGCGAACCCAGGTTCCGGGCTCTGACGGATCAGATCTGGGGATTGATCCGCGACGAGGCCTACCGGGCGACACTTCGCTGAGGCCGTGCTTGGGGGTAAGGCCCTTGAACGTATCCTCTCAATAATCCGGGGTACAGTTGGCGGCAAACTGATTCTTGCTACTACATGTAGGACGTCTGCGTGTCAACTATACTACGCGCCGTAGTATGCGACCGCTCGCTCTTGACTTTCCCCCGATTTATTGAGAGGATACCCTTGAACGCGATCGGCACGCTTTGTCGAGGAGGAGGTTGCGTCTGCAAGAAAAAAGATGAGCGGATGTAAGGCACCGTTATGGGGGAATGGATCCCAATCCCGTCAATTCCGAAGTCGGAGCAATCAGGGAGATCAGAAGGAGTTATCATGTCACCGAAGACGCTAGTGTCCCGAACTGTGTGCCTGGTTTTGCTGTTAGCAGTGATTACCGGTTGTGCGGCTCCCGCCGCGCCCACCGCCGCGCCAGCGGGCGCGGCAGTCGCGGCGCCTACCGCAGAGCCAGTTGCAGTCGCCACCGCCGCGCCGGCCGCGAAGGCGCTGACTCTGAGAATTGGGCGATTTCCGAATGGCGCCGGTGCGGCTTTCGTGACGGTCTACATGCGCGACCATCAGCTCATCGAGAAGGCCGGCAAGGAGCTTGGCTACGATCTGACCGTAGAATGGCAAGATTTCCCGACAGCCGTGCCCGTTGTCCAGGCCCTGACGGCAGGACAGTTGGACATCGGACCTATGGGCAGCACGGCCGGGCTGAACCTGATTGCAGGCGGCCAGGCGGTAACTCCCATCAGCAATGCCGAGGGGCATTTCAAAGTCGTCGTGGTCACTCGCCCGGACTCAGACGTGAGGAGTCTGGAGGACCTGAAGGGCAAGACAGTCGCAGTGGCGGTAGGTACGGACCTGTACAATATCTTCGCCGAGATGCTGCTGGGCACGTTCGGCTCGGCTGACCCCGCGCAGGCCGGGATCAATATCGTGAACGTCAGTACTCCTGCCCAGTTGGCTGCCGTTCCGCAGGGCTCCGACGCAGCGATCGTCACGAATCCCGCCTTCCTCAAAGCTCATGATGAGGTGGGAACGGTCGCGATCGTCAATTCCTATGGCTACACAGAAAGCTACTACAAGGGCGTCCTGGGTGAGGGCGCAGGTCTGCTCATCCCATCGGCGGAGAAGTCCGTGTTTTGGCCTGAAGGGTACTACGGACACAGAGCCCTCTTCATTGCACGCGATGCCGTGATCAAGGAGAATCCGAAGGCCGTGGCGGCCTTCTTGGTGGCGCAGCAGCGGGCCATCGATGCTCTGCGACAGATGAGCGCAGAAGAAGTGGCAGCGCTCTGTGAGAAGGATTGGGGATTGCCTGCGGCGATGGGCAAGGAGATCGTCTCCAACGATCTACTGATGACCCGCGGCTGGGCCTTCCTGACCGAAGGCGACGCCAAGGTGCTGAACCTCCAGGTCGGCCTGCTGGTCAAGAACGAAGTGATCAAGGAAGCCATTCCGTGGGCCACGTTGGCCGAGTATCTGGGCAAATCGGGCGAAGTAGCGAAGATCGCCTGGGAAACGCTGGGGTCCAAGCCATCCATGGACGAGATGCTAGACATCAGCATTGACAAGCGCGGCAACCCGACCTGGGAGACCGCAAAGTGGGTCGCGCCTAACTAAGGCGGGCGATGGCCCATTTGAGGGAGGCGACCCGCGGGCGTTGGTCATCGCGGTTGGGTCGCCTCCCCAGGTCACGACGCGGAGGCAAGGGTGGTTCAAGCGACTGAGCGACTAGCGATTCTGGGCTTCGGCGAAGCGAGCTACGAGATAGCCAGGGGTTTGCACGCGGCCGGGCTACCAGGAACACACATCTGGAAGCGGCAACCATGGTCGGCTACGGTACTGAGCCGGGCACGCGAGGCCGGCGCGACTCTCTGCGCGGACCCTTGCGAGACGGTGAAAGGCGCCGATATCGTCTTCTCTCTCGTCACTCCCACTGCCGCGCCGGAGGTGGCTGAGCGGGCAGCCTGTGGGCTTGCTGGCAAATACTACCTGGACCTGAACGCCGCCTCACTGCGGACCAAAGAACAGGCCGCTGAGATCGTCGAGACAGCCGGCGGGCTTTTTGTTGACGGCGCTATCATGGGACCCCTCAAGAGACAGCAGCACAGGGTCAGCACGCTCGTTTCGGGTCCCGAGGCCGCCAAGTTGGCTGCCACGCTGCGCAGTTGGGAAATGGACGTGCGAGCGATCGGCACGCGGATCGGACTGGCTTCAACCGTCAAGATGATCAGGAGCGTTTACACCAAGGGGCTGGAGGCTCTCGTGCTCGAGTTCATGGTGGCAGCCAACCACTACGGAGCGACCGAGGAAGTACTCGACTCCCTTGAAGAGATCTTGCGAATAGGACCTTTCCTGCTGCCGTTCCGGCAGATGGTCGCCGAGTTGATTCTCGAGCAGGCGCCGCATGGCGCACGACGTGTTGCCGAGATGGAGCAAGTAGTACGTACCCTGGAAGAAATCGGCATCGAGCCATTGATTGCCAGAGCTACACTTGCCCGCCTCCAGTGGGGTGTTTCGGAGGTCAGACTCAAAGAGCACTTCGCTGATGGATCGCCTGAGAGCTATCAACAAGTGTTGGACGTCATTGAGCAGACCGCTCTGCAACCGGCACAATAGCCGGCTCCGCTTTCCGTTGGGAAGGAACACAACTATGCCTGGAATATGCTCGGATTTCCTTGCTGATTCGCTTGTTGCTGCCGGCATCCCCTACGTTGTCGGCATCCCCGGGCACGGCAACCTGGTCTTTGAGGATGCGGTGCTGCGGCGCGAGGGGCGCCTTTCCTGGCTGCTGGTGCGCCACGAGCAGTCGGCCGCCCACCTGGCAGACGGCTATTTCCGCGCCTGCGGGCGCCCCCTGGCAATCACCACTTCCGTAGGTCCCGGCGCTTTGAACACTCTGATCGGCGTGGCCACAGCCTATGCCGACTCCACCGCGATGGTAGTGATAACCGGTGAGCCGCCCACCAAGAATTATGGGCGGGGATGCCTGCAAGAAATCGAGCGTAAGAACTGGTGTGATTTCGCGAGCGTCATCCGACCCTTGGTGAAGCAATCATTCCAGGTGACCCTGCCGGAGCAGTTCCCCGGCGCGGTGGCGCAACTCGTGAAGTTGGCTATCACCGGGCGGCCTGGGCCGGTGCACCTCGACTTTCCCATGGACGTCCAGGCGGCGCCATGTGGCGAAGAGCCGGTGGTCGCGGCCACACGTCAGATTGCCCAGCGCATGCGGCCGGATGCAACCGGCCTCGAAAAGGCCGCTTTGCTGCTGGCGCGGGCAGAACGACCCGTGATTCTGGCAGGTGGTGGCGTAATCAACGCTGCGGCGCAGGATGAGCTGCGTGCGCTGGCTGAGCACCTGGCCGCGCCCGTGATCAACAGCCTCAGCGGCAAGGGCGCTCTGTCCGATGATCACCCGCTGGCTGGCAGGACCTGCGGCTCCAAAGGCACCGATTGCGCCAATGAACTGGCGCGCAATGCCGACGTCATCCTGGCTGTCGGCACCCGTTTTGGGGAGTGGGCCACAAGCTCCTGGCATCAGGGAGCCACGCTGAGCATTCCCCCAACACGCCTGATCCATCTCGACATCGACGACCGGGAACTGGGCAAGAACTACCCCACCGAGGTGTCCCTCTGGGCTGACGCCAAGGCGGGTCTGGCCGATCTGCTGGCTGCCGTCCGCCAATCTGTGCCCCCGCGCGACTTGCGAACGTCGCCGTGGGTGAAACAGATGGATAGCTGGCGCCGAGCATGGTTTGCCCGTCTCGATGCACGAGCTAATGAGGCGCCGCACATTACGACCACTCGCGCCCTGCGCGAGCTACGCGCTGCCCTGCCGCGCGAAACCATCGTGCTGGGCGCAGCGGGACATGCCCAGGGGCAGATGTTCCAAGAGTGGGAAACTTACGCGCCGCGCACCCACCTGAGTTCTGCCCACTTTTCAACTATGGGCTTCGCGCTGCCAGCAGCGATCGGGGCCAAGCTGGCATGTCCCGATCGCCTGGTCGTTCCGATCATGGGTGACGGCGACTTTCAGATGAGCACCCACGAGCTGGCAACGGCCGTACAGAACAATACACCGATCGTTGCTGTGGTACTGAACAACGGCGGGCTGCTCTCAGTCCGCGACCTCCAGATATCGGCGCTGGGCTCCAGGCGCTTCGGCGGAACCGAATTCCGAGTTCGGCAGGGCAGCGGACAGAGCAGCAACCCGGACTTCGTAGCGTTGTCCGCGGCATACGGGGTGAAGGCGGAACGGGTCACGACCGCCGAGGGGATTGGCCCGGCGTTGCGCCGGCTGATCGACGCCGGGGTCCCCGGACTGCTCGAGATCGTAACGGCGTCCGACTTCCCCAATTCGGACGGGCTACGAGTCAGTTATTTCGAGATGCCGGTTCCTGCTCCCTGAGTCGCCAAGCCAGGGGTATCGATCCGGCCGGATGCTTCATTGACGCCCATCACGCACGGCGGAGGTCAACGGAAATGAATTCTCGCGAGCGTTTTCTGGCAACCATGAGCTTCGAGAAGCCCGATCGCGCGCCTTTCCTGGAGTTCGGGTATTGGTCTGGGGCAGTGCGAAGGTGGTACCGCGAGGGCTTATCTTGGCATGCCGGCATCCCGACTGCTGAAGAGTGGCCCGATGGCCGCGCCATCTTCCACAACCGGATGATGGGCGCTTTTGGTTCGCCCGACGACAGAGACGTCATGGACTGCCTGGGGATGGATCGCGCGCCACAACGCGTTCAGTTTAAGTACTTCCTGTATCCCGAGTTTCCGGAGCGAATCCTGGAAGATCGAGGCGCTACCTATGTGTGGTCCGATGCTGACGGTGCGTTGAAACTTGAATCGAAGGACCGCTCATCCATGCCCCAGTGGCTGGGGTGGGCCGTCTCTAACATGGAAGACTGGCAACGAGTCAAAGCCGAGAGGCTGCGTTTCTCACTCGAAGGGCGGCTACCCGCCAACTGGGACGAGCTCGTGGTTACGTACCGTGATCGCGATTTTCCCCTCATCCTGGGCGACATACAGGGATTCTATGGATCGCCGCGACGTCTCTTGGGGGCGGAGCGTGTCTTGTATGCGTTCTACGACCACCCCGAATTGATCAGAGACATGATCAACTACCTGGCTGATTTCTGGATTGCCTTATACGATCAGGTGCTCCGGCTGGTGCAGGTAGATGCCGCTCTGATCTGGGAGGACATGTGCTACAAGGGTGGTCCCCTGATCTCCCCAGCCATGTTCAGAGAATTCTTGCTCCCGGCCTACAAGAAACTGATCGGCTTCCTGCGCGAGCGGGGCGTGAGCCACGTGATTGTGGATACAGACGGTGACTGTCGAAAACTGCTACCCCTGTTCGTCGAGGCAGGTGTCACGGCGGTACTTCCCTTCGAGGTGACTGGCGGACAGAATGTGGTCGAGGTACGCGAGACCTTTCCCCATCTCGGCATAGCGGGCGGTATTGACAAGCAAGCCCTGGCGGCGGGGCCGCGGGCGATTGATGAGGAATTGGAGACGAAACTGCCGTTCATGCTCCAACATAGAGGTTACATCCCGTGTGTCGATCACACCGTGCCGCCAGATGTGAGTTGGGACAATTTCGCCCATTACCGGCAGCGGCTTCAAGATCTCTGCCAGCAAGCATGAAGATAGCTCTGAGCCGCCCAGGAGGGATGGCACGTGGATAGCGGATTGCGTGGGAAGACGGCATTGGTCACCGGTGGCAGCAGCGGGATCGGGCGGGCGATAGCCCTGGCCCTGGCCGCCGAGGGTGTCGATGTAGCGGTGGCCAGCCGTGATCCGTGCCAGGAAGTGCTGGGGGAAATCCGGGCGTCGGGCGTGCGGGCCGTGCGACTGTGCAAGGATCTGCGTGAGGAAGCACAGGTAGTAAGCATGGTCAACGAGACCGTATCGGCGTTCGGCCATCTCGACCTGTATGTCAACAATGCGGCCTGGCATTGGCATGAGCCGATTACGCGCATGACAACCGATGGTTGGTTGAACACACTCCAGATCAATTTGCTTTCATGTGCCTGGACCTGCCGCGAGGTAGGCGCTCACATGATCGTCCGGCGCCAGGGCAGCATCCTGATAGTTGGATCCACCGCTCAATACAACCCAGCCTATGGGGAGGCTGCCTATCATTCCAGTAAAGCTGCTCTGGCGTCTTTGATGCAGACCGTGGCGATCGAGATGGCGCCATATGGCATCAGGGTCAACATGCTTGTGCCGGGCAGCTTCCCCACGAGGCTGAACCCTGTCAACGCCGAGCGTGTCGAGTTGATCAAGCGCGACATACCACTGCGCCGGTTGGGCAGGCCTGAAGATTGCGGACCTGCCGCGGTATTGCTGCTGTCAGACAGGCTCAGTCCCTATACGACGGGGGCCGAGCTTGTCATCGGCGGCGGAATCCATTTGCGGCCATTTGTGCGTCTTAGCGACGACAACTTGATTGCCTTGAACACTCAGACAGGAGGCCCACAATGAGGGTAGAGGACACGCGCAAGGACAAGCGGCCTCAGACGCTCCAGACAGCACTGAGAGCGGGCCAGGTCCTGACTCTTTTCTCTGAGCGCGAACCAGAACTGAGCGTCGCCAGGGTCGCTGGGTTACTGAGTGTGCCGCCGAGCACGGCCTATCGCCTCCTGGCCAGCTTACAGGAAGCCAGTTTGGTGGAGCAGAATCCTGAAACGAAGCGTTACCGGCTCTCCTGGATGATGTTCACGCTGGGCAACAGCGTGCTCAACCGGATTGGCCTGGGCGGAAGAGCTGACTCGGCGATGCGCAGTCTTGCCGACGTAAGTGGCGAGACGGTGAACCTGGGCGTGCGCAGCGGCGGAGCTCTGATCTATCTGCGAAAGATCGAGAGCCCTGAGATGCTGCGAGCCGACACTCATATCGGCAGCCGCGTCCCCTTGCACTGCACCGCGTTGGGCAAAGTGCTACTGGCCTTTCTCAGCCCGAGCGAGCGAACAATCGAGATAAGGTCGCTTTCTCTTCGCCGTTGGACCGAGCACACCATTACTGACCCTGATAGGCTGGAAGAGGAGTTGCAGTGTGTACGAGCTTGCGGCGTAGCTATCGACAACGAAGAGTTTCAATCCGGCGTGCGAGGCATGGCGTGCCCCATCCGAGACAGGCGAGGCCAAGTCATCGCAGGACTTAGTATCGGCGCGCCGGTCAGCAGGCTAACTGATGCCCGTATACGCGAGCTCGAGTGCCCGCTGCGAGAACAGGCAGACGGCGTCTCTCGGAGCCTGGGATGTCCGGAAGAGTGCCTCTCGCTTCATCCCGCATAAGCCCTTGAAGGTCTAGCGCGTTGTAAGTGAGCGTTCATCGGCGCGCCGCTGAACTGCCTGACTGCTCGCCACGCAAGTGCGATAACGTGGGACATGGGCCGGGGCGAGGAAAAGGCGGCAAAGGAGACAACTTCATGTTTACAAGCATTCATCACACAAGCTTCACTGTGAGCGATATCGATCGCTCGATAGCCTTCTATCGCGACGTGCTCGGGATGGAATTGGTAGTCGAACGCGAGGTGGCAGGTGATTACCTGGCGGATCTCATGGGCTACGCGGATCTCCATCTGCGTCTGGTGTTCCTGCGGACTGGAACCAACCAGGTGGAACTCATCCAGTATCTTCGCCCGCAGGGAAGGCCGGTCGATCCAGCCAAGTGCAACCCCGGCACCGCGCACATCTGCTTCCTGGTCGACGACCTCCAAGCCGTGTATCGACAACTGGTTGCCAAGGGAGTCAGGACCGAGGGCTCGCCGGTGCCGATCGTGAAGGGGCCGAACAAGGGAGGATATGCTGTTTTCATCTATGACCCGGATGGCATCGCGCTGGAGTTGCTCCAGTTGCCAAAGCAGGCGCCCCAGGCAGTCTCGAGTTAACCAGATGAGGGCACTGACAAGCAGGCAAGATGACCGACAGGAGGTGCGGAAGGTGCCGGCGGTCGGCCTGCGCACAACAGAGAGAGGAGAGATATGGGCATTGAAGTTGGACAGGACTGCTTCAGGTACGAGGTGGCAGAAGGATGGGGCCGGTTACCTGAAAACTGGCAGTGGGGTGACGTCGTCAGCATCGCCATCGGCCCGCAGGATGAAGTGTTCGTATTCAACAGGAGTGAGCATCCCCTCGTCATCTTCGACAAGTGGGGGCATTTTCTATCAGCCTGGGGCGCAGATCGTTTCGTGCGGCCGCACGGGATCACCATGGGGCCTGACGGCATGTTGTACTGCACTGACGATGAGGGCCACATCGTCTTGAAGTGCACACCGAACGGTGCTGTCTTGATGATGCTCGGCGAGAGGGGCAAAGGCTCGGATACAGGCTATGATGGCCAGAACATCATGACGATTGCCAGGCCAGGAGGTCCCTTCAATCGGCCCACCAAAGTTGCGATAGATGCCGCGGGGGATTTGTATATCAGCGATGGATATGGCAACTGCCAGGTGCACAAGTTCTCAGCAGACGGACGCTATCTCTTCTCTTGGGGCGAGCCAGGAAATGGCCCCGGTCAGTTTCGCCTGCCGCACTCGGTCATCATCGATCGCCAGGCGCGAGTCTACGTAGCCGATCGCGAGAACAATCGAGTACAGATCTTCGACGCGGATGGCCGCTTCCTTGCCGAGAGGCCGGATCTCAGGCGTCCGAACGACCTGGCACTGGACGCGGAGGGCAACCTGTATGTAGCGAGCATGTTCGCCATAACGGCAGGACCCGCTGGCCGGAGTGTTCTCAAGTCCTATATCAGCATCCTGTCGCCAGACGGGATGCTCCTCTCCCGGTGGGGAACCGACGATGCCTGCACTCCCGGTAGTTTCTGGGCAGCGCACGGCATAGCCATGGACTCGCGTGGGGGCCTCTATGTCGGGGAGATCATCACCAGACCAGGTCGGGGACCTGCCCCGGAAGGGTGTCACGCCTTGCAGAAATTTGTCAGAATATCGTGATGCCACCGTTATCTTGAGCTGTCATTGAAGGAATCAGCGAAATGACTTGGATCCAGACGGTGCCGTTCAATGAAGCAACTGGGGAGCTGAGAAAGTTTTTCGAGAACGATCAGCACAAGAACGGTTACGTCCAACACATCTTGCAGGCACTGAGTCTGAGGCCTGAAGCCTTGATCACTCTCACGACGTTCCGCACCACGTTTGCTGGAGATCGTTCTCTCTTAGGTCGACGCAAGGAGGAACTGATCCACACCGTGGTGTCGTTGACTAACGGCTCTCGACATTGTACCAACTCACACGGAGAGAAACTCCATAAGCAAGACGGAGATCTTGCTGAGCAAGTACTGCGCGACTGGCGCCGAGCTCCACTGACAGTGGACGAGCAGGCCATGCTGGAGTTCTGCGAGAAGTTAACGCGGCGAGCTGACCCTATGTGTCAAGAGGATGTTGACAGGCTGCGAGCAGCAGGCTTCTCGGATGATGAGATCCTCGAGATCGTTCTACATGTGGGGTATCGGCTGTTCATGAACGCCGTTGCAGATGCTCTCGGGGTGGAAGATGAGCCTGGCTGATCGTCTACACGGATTGGGCGGTCAGACAGTTGCAGGAAAAGGTATCATGGAAGCACCATTTGTGAAGAACTATATCGCCGGGCATTGGGTATCCTCCCGTTCCACCCAGACGGTGATGGTAGAAAACCCGGCCACCACCGAAATACTTGCCCGAACACCCCTGTCACTTCCCGATGAAGTGCAGGCGGCAGTCAACGCCGCCGGCCGGGCGTTCAAAGTATGGCGCGAGACTCCCGCCTACACTCGCAGTGCTCTGATGCTGCAACTTAGGGAACTACTCGGGCAGCACTTGGAAGAACTGGCGCGTCTCATCGTGCAGGAGAACGGCAAGACCATTGAAGAGGCTCGGGGCGAGGTGCGCCGCGCGATTGAGGTAGTTGAGGGCGCCTCGGCAGTGCCATTTTTGATGCAGGGCTATAACCTCGAGGATGTGGCAACCGGCATCGACGAAGAGTGCATCCGTCAACCGGCAGGCGTTTTCGTAGGGATTGCACCCTTTAACTTCCCCGCGATGATCCCCATGTGGTTCCTGGCTTACGGGTTGGCTACCGGTAATTCCTACATCCTCAAGCCATCGGAGCGGACGCCTCTGACTTGCTGTCGTATCCTCGAGTTGATCTCGGAGCTGGACCTGCCGGAAGGCGTCGTGAACCTGGTACAAGGCAGCAAGGAGGTGGTGAATCAACTACTGGAGAGTTCCGGGGTCACCGGCGTCTCCTTTGTAGGCTCGACGCCGGTTGCCAAGCACATCTACCGCACGTCCGCTGCGCATCTGAAACGCGTCCAGAGTAACGGTGGCGCCAAGAACTGTCTAGTGGTCATGCCTGATGCCGATTTGTCGGCTACTGTGCGCGCCATCATCGCCTCGGGCTATGGTTGCGCGGGACAGCGATGCCTGGCAGGATCGCTCGTGGTTGCGGTGGGTGGCATCCACGCGACGCTCCGGGATGCTCTGCACAGGGCGGCCTCGCAATTGCAAATCGGCTACGGACTTGACGCGGGCACTACCATGGGTCCGGTGATCTCGTGCGCAGCACAGGAGCGCGTGTTGCATTACGTCGAGATAGGGATGGATGAAGGCGCCAAGCTCGTGCTGGATGGCCGAGGCTGCGCGCCGACCGGCTACGAGAACGGTCATTTCGTCGGTCCAACCTTGTTCGATGACGTTTTGCCAGGTATGCAAATCGCGCGCGACGAGATTTTCGGACCGGTGCTTGGCATCGTCCGTGCGAAGGATCTCGAAGAGGCACTTGCGGTGATCGACCGGAGCACGTTTGGAAACGCAGCGTCAATCTTCACCGACAGTGGAAAGGCGGCGCGGGCTTTCAAATATCGTGCACGATGTGGCAACATTGGTGTCAACGTCGGCATCCCCGCACCTGTAGCCTCCTTCGCATTCGGTGGCATCAAGGATTCCTTCTTCGGGGACCTGCACAGCCTGGGCACCGACGCCGTCAACTTCTTCACTGAACGCAAGGTAGCCATCACGCGGTGGTAATGACATGGAAACCGAACGCGACCCTGTAGTGACCCTCGAGGCATGGGCCCGAGCGATCAGGAAGACGATCCTGCAAATGACGGCAGAAGCGGGGCATGGTCATCCCGGCGGCAGCCTCTCCGCCGTCGAGATACTTACCGTGCTATACTTCCACATCCTGTGCATCGACCCTGTGAACCCGAATTGGCCCGACCGGGACCGTTTCATCCTGTCGAAAGGTCATGGCGCGTCGGCTTGGTACGCGACACTGGGGCTACGTGGTTTCTTCCCGGCTGAGATGTTTCACGGTTTCCGGCGACTGGGAGGTGCGTTGCAGGGACATCCTGACAGGTGCAAGGTGCCTGGCGTGGATATGTCGAGTGGCTCGCTCGGGCAGGGTCTGTCGGTGGCCCTGGGGATGGCGCTGGCCGCCCGTTTCCAGCAGCGATCCTACCGTGTTTACTGTCTCTTGGGAGATGGTGAAATCCAGGAGGGGCAAGTCTGGGAAGCTGCTATGGCCGCCGGAAACTATGGCGTCGACAATCTGATCGCGATCTTGGACTATAACAGGGTGCAACTAGATGGCTTCGTCCACGATATCATGCCGATTGAGCCGCTCGCGGATAAATGGCATGCCTTCGGTTGGGAAGTCATTGACTGCTCGGATGGCCATTCCATCCCGCATCTGCTGCGCGCTTTCGAGAAGGCCTTCGAGGTTAACGGACGCCCAAGCATCATCGTCGCGCACACGGTGAAGGGAAAGGGCGTGTCATTCATGGAAAACGAAGCCGCCTGGCACGGAGTCGCCGACGCGAGCCGCCTGACCGAGGCCATCGTGGAGGTATCTCGCCCATGAAGCCGCCAGAAAAGCAGGCCATGCGGGATGCTTGCGCCCAGGCATTGATCGACGCCCTGGTAGTCCATCCGAACCTAGTGGTGCTCGACGCCGACGTATCCAAATCCACGCGGTCGGCGCTCTTCGCCAAAGCATACCCCGAACGTTTTCTGAACCTCGGTATCGCAGAACAGAACGTCATTGGGGTGGCGGCAGGGCTGGCAGCAGCGGGGATGCTGCCGGTCGTCAACACTTTCAGCATGCTTCTCAGCCTGCGCGCCCTCGACCAGATACGGCAGTCGGTGGCTTACCCGCGGCTCAACGTGAAGATCATGGCACACTACGGCGGTCTATCGGCAGGGCCGGAGGGGCCCACGCACCATGCCGTCGAGGATCTGGGCATCATCCGCTCGATTCCAGGTCTCACCCTGCTGGTGCCTGGTGACGCCTGCGAGACACGATCTGCCGTCGCCGCGGCGTTGGCGTTCGAGGGACCAGTCTATGTGCGCCTGTGTCGCAATCCGGTTCCTGCGGTCTTCGATGAGCCTCCGAGCTTCAGAATCGGGCGCGGGAAAGAGCTGCTCCCCGGAAACGACCTGACCATCGTAGCTGTCGGTGTGATGGTTGCGCGGGCGTTGGAGGCAGCCAATGCGCTGCGCGGAAAAGGAGTCAGCGCACGGGTGCTCGACATGCCAAGCCTGAAGCCGATCGACCGAGAACTCCTTGTGAAAGCAGCACGCGAGACCGGTGCTCTGGTAACCGCGGAAGAGCACAATATCATCGGTGGGTTGGGCAGCGCGGTGGCAGAGGTTCTGGTAGAATCCGCACCTATGCCGATGATACGAGTGGGCCTTCAGGATTGTTTTGCTGAGTCGGGCGAGTACTTTGCGCTGATGGACAAATATGGTCTGGGTGTAGCGGACATTGTTCACGCGGCACAAAAAGTGCTGGCGCGCAAACTGGATGGTCGCGGCCTTGCAGGATGAACCGGGAGTGAGGTACAGGAAGTGCCTACATCATCCTGGGATACGATACAGAAGGCACATTATGCACTCGCCCAGGGCGTGCCTATCTTTGGGCCCGATTGTGCGGTGGTCCCCGCTACGCCGGTGGAAAACCTGCGCGCGATTCGCCAAGTGGCGAAGGGCATCGCAGTTCACTGATGGGGCTTTTTCTCAACGAAGGAGGCACTATGCCTGTAATCACCGCTGAAGCTGCCAATGAGATGCTATCCACCATGATCGAGGCGGCCGGGACTCCGCGCGATATCGCGACCTGTGTCGCCGCGCATCTGGTGGACGCCAGTCTCAAAGGAGTTGACTCGCATGGCGTAATGCGCATCGTGATGTACCTGGATCAGATCGCCAAAGGCCGGATCGTCCCTGACGCGCGTCCCGAGGTGGTGCAAGAGACGGCAAGCACGGCTCTGGTGCGGGGCCACCTGGGCTTCGGGTTTCATGCCATGGAGTATGCCGTTAGTTTGGCGATCGCGAAGGCCCGGGCCACCGGCGTGGCTGCCGTCGGTCTGGCCGAAACGACCCATACGGGGCGCCTTGGCAGATACGGGGAGATAATGGCGGAGCAAGGCATGCTGGGCATCGTGGCCGGCGGTGGGCACAGCGGCACAGCCACTTCCGGCCGTTGGGTTGCACCCCATGGGGGGGCGCGCCGCGCCCTGTCGACCAATCCCTATGTGCTGGCGATGCCCGGCGGGCGATTTGGACCGGTGGTGGTTGACATCGCCACCAGCACCGTGGGAGAAGGAAAACTCCAGGTGTACCGGGCCAAGCACGAGCCGCTGCCGCCCGGATGGATCCTGGATAAGGATGGCCGGCCCAGCACAGACGTTGAAGACTTCTACGCAGGCGGCATGCTGCTGCCGGCGGCGGGCCACAAGGGCTACGGACTGTCACTCATCGCCGAACTGCTGGGAAGTGCGCTGCTGGGCGCCGCCCACATCATGAACTGGTTCATCCTGGTGACTAGCCTGACTGCTTTCAGGGATCCCGAGTCATATGAAGCAACAGCAGACTCGATATTGGCGGGACTCAAAGCGATACCGCCCGCGGAAGGTTTCAACGAGGTGATGATCCCCGGCGAACCGGAGATGCGGACAGCGGAGTCCCGTGCTCGGACGGGAATCCCCATTCCTGAGGCAATGTGGGTCAATATGGTGGACGCTGCACAGCGAGTCGGCGTGGATGCGCAAGCGTACCTGGCTGGCCATCTGGAATGATCCGGACCGGCGTCTAAGGAGAGAACAGATGAGAGTAGGCAATGAGGCATTCACTTACGAAGTCGTAGAGGATTGGGGCAAACTCCCAGAAGGTTGGCGGCTGGTCGACGTCGGCGACCTCGCAGTCGATTCGCAAGACCGGTTATATGTGCTCAATCGCGGCGGTCATCCGGTCATCATCTTCGACCGCGATGGGAACTTCATTGGCTCCTGGGGAGAAGACCAGTTCACACGCCCGCACGGCATCTGCATCGGGGGTGATGGCATGGTCTACACTGCCGATGACCTGGATCACACCGTGCGTAAGTTCACGTCCGGCGGCAAGCTGGTGATGACACTCGGCCAGAAAGGCCAGCCTTCCGACACCGGCTGTGTCGATCGGGACTATCGGACCGTGAAGCGAGGAGGCCCACCATTCAATATGCCGACAGGCATCGCGCTCTCGAAGCGCGGCGAGATATATGTGACCGATGGCTACGGTAACGCCCGCGTCCACAAGTTTTCAGCCGCGGGCGAACTGCTCTTCTCCTGGGGAGAGCCAGGTGCCGGTCCAGGCCAGTTCAATGTGCCGCATAATGTCGCCGTCGACCGCGAGGGCTTGGTGTACGTGGCCGATCGCCAAAACAGCCGGATCCAGGTCTTCACCCCTGAAGGTGATTTTGTCCAGCAATGGACGGACCTGCATCGTCCTTGCGGTCTGAAGATATCGGGCGACGAGCGTGTTTACGTCGCCGAAGTTGGCATGCGCTATGGGATCATGAAAGGAATGCCGGAGCCCACCCCGGCAAGCCCGTGGTCTCGAGTCAGTGTCTTCGATCTGAAAGGGCATCTGCTCGCCAGATTCGGCGGCCCCGATCCGTCGGTGCCGGTAAGCTTTACATGCGCACATGCTATCGCAGTAGATTCGCACGGCGATGTGTACGTAGGTGAGGTGCTCAACGCAGCAACAAAGGGGTGCCCCCCGACAGGCTCGCACGTCCTGCAAAAGCTCAGGCTTGCGTGATAGCTTGTGTGGCTGCCGGGTCCGCAAGTATCGCGAAGGCCGTCAGCGAGGAGATCAACCATGCCGCGTATTCCAAGCGAAGCAGAAGTATTGGAGTATTTCGATCGGTTCTCCAATTGGGGGCGCTGGGGGCCTAATGACGAATTGGGGACACTGAACCTCATCACGCCCAGGAAACGGCTCGATGCTCTGGGCATCCCGCGCGCTGGCGTGAGTGTCGGCTGCGCTTGGCCTATCGTCAAGGAGCCGCCTGTGGTTGACGTCTCTCACCCTCCCCAGCATTTCATGCTGCGCAGCGGTGAGACACCGGGTGAGATCGCAGGTCTTGATTTCGTGGGATTGGTGTTTCACGGCTTCACCATCACCCATGTGGACGCGCTCAGCCACCAGTTCTGGCAAGGGAAGATGTATAATGGCCGGTCCACGACGCTTGTATCAACAGCTCTCGGGGCACAAGAGTGTTCCGTCGAAGTGTTGAAGGACGGCATCGTGACACGTGGCGTTCTCTTGGATATCGCCGGCCTGAAAGGCCGCCCCTATCTGGAGGCGGGCGAGGGCATCTTCCCCGAGGATCTGGAGCAGGCCGAGCGCACACAGTCGGTGAAGGTCGGCGAGGGTGACGCGCTTTTGGTGCGCACGGGTTGGCTCACTCGGCGCAACCGGAGCGGCCCCCATCCCAATCCGCCCGCGCGGCCCGGGCTACATGCCGCCACTGTCCCCTGGCTGTATGAACGAGGTGTGGCGGTCATTGGCGCAGATGCCGCTCACGACGTGACGCCCTCGGGATATCCCAAGGTGTCATTGCCCGTACATATGGTAGGCATGACCATGATGGGGTTGTGCCTGATCGATTCATGCCAGTTGGACGATCTGTTGGCTGAGTGCAAGCAGCGCGGCCGTTGGGAGTTCCTGTTTGTCGTCGCGCCGTGGCGTTTTCGCTACGCGACCGGGTCGCCGGTGACGCCCATAGCAATACTCTGAAGGAGAAGGGCTATGACCGGGCGCGCCTGGCCATCCTTGTGCTGGCGTCAGCTTCAGGAGGCGTCGTGTCAGTGGGAGAAGAATCCCTGCGGCTGGGGATTATCGGCTGTGGCATGATGGGACGGCGGCACCTCGAAGCACTGTCTCGTTTGCCTGATATTAAACTGATGGCGTTCTGTGATGTCCTGACGGAGCGTGCAGAGGAACTGGCGCACCGGAGTGGAGGTACGGTCTACGATAACCCCGAGCGCATGCTCGATGAGGCGGCCCTGGACGCTGTGTACGTTGTTCTGCCACCATTCGCGCACGGCCTTGCCGAGCGAGCTGCCATTGAGCGCAGAATTCCCATGTTCATCGAGAAACCAATCGGGGCTGATCTGAGCCTATGCCGAGAGATAGGGGCCATGGTGCAGGAGGCACATCTGCTGACGTCCGTGGGCTATCACAATCGCTACCGGCGTACGGTCAGAAGGGCGGGGGATATCTTCCGTTCTGACCGGCCCGTCATGGCTTGCGCAACGTGGACGAGTGGCCTGCCCCTGGCGCCGGAGCAGTTGACGTCCAGGGCATGGACGTTGCAGCGTGCCAGAACAGGCGGGCGCTTCGCGGAGACGGCAGGTCACAGTGTCGACATTTTGCGGGCTTTCATGGGAAAAGTGGTCGCCATGAGCGCCTTCAGGGCCCCGCCCCGCGCCTTCAACCGGGAGGCCTGCCAGGAGTATGATCTCGACGATGTCGAGGTAGTGATGCTTCAGTTTGCCAGCGGAGCAGTCGCCACGGTTTCGGTTACGGTTGCTGCTCAGGCAGGCGCCGGCACGACCCTGAGCGTCTTCGCAGGTCGGCATACAGCGCACTTCTCGGGTTGGGAACATAATCTCCACCTTGTCGCCGTCGACGGGGAGGGCTGCCGCACCGACGAGGATTATCCTGCGGAGCCGCCGTCATGGGCAGATTGGGATCATTGGCGGCGGACAGGGAGCCTCAGCCAGGTTGAAGCAGGCGCATCCGACGACGCGTTCACCATCGAGAACCGCGCTTTCATCAAAGCGGTGCGCAAGGGTGATCCCGGCTCGATTTGCACGACATACGCGGACGCGCTGGAAACCAGTGAAATCACACTGGGTATCGCAAACTGTTTGGGGACCGGCCGGAAGCTGTAGCAACCGGAGTCATCAGCAAGCACCGTCGAGGTAGCGCGAGGAGAGATTGCGATGCGGGTCGAAACCGGGCTGAGTTCCTACCAGGTTTTCCAGCGCAATGCGCAAAATGGTGCACGCATCACTTGCCGAGGGAGTTGCGGTGATGGCCTCGGCAGCATTGAAGTCCGGGTTACTACAGTTTCCTCCATCCTCCTGGATTGGCAACCTGTGGGCCGCGCTGCCGGAGGGAAATGGCTGGCCGATCTCCAACTTCCCACTGGCGGACCCTATCGCATTGAGCTGCGCCTCGTTGGCAATGGCAACCCTACGGAATATGCTTGCGTCGAGCAGGTGCTGGTCGGCGATCTCTGGGTCCTGGCAGGGCAGTCGAACATGGAGGGCCTGGGTTCTCTGGTGGGGGCCATGGTCCCGCATCCATTGGTCAACAGCTTCAACATGTGGGATTGCTGGGTCAACGCACGCGATCCCCTGCATGAGCTCCATCGTTCGGTCGATCCGGTGCACAGCGCCAAGGAGGCGCGCGAGCCCTGGCGGGGTGCGGGGCTGGGGCTGCCATTCGCGATCGAAATGGTACGGCACACCGGGGTGCCCATCGGCCTCGTGCCCTGCGCGCATGGTGGCACTACCCTGGAACAGTGGGATCCGGCGCGACGGGCAGAAGGAGGCAACTCGTTGTATGGTTCGCTGTACCGCCGGTGCCAGGTCGTCGGCGGGCGGGTGAAGGGCTTGCTCTGGTACCAGGGATGCTCGGACGCAACCCGGCAAGTGGCTTCGCTCTATACGAAGCGGCTGACCCACTTGATTGCAGCCATCCGCCAGGATTTGGAGAGCCCCGAGCTTCCCGTGTTCGTCGTCCAGATCGGCCGCGTCGTGGGCGCTGGCTGGGATCCATCGGGCTGGGAAAAGGTGAGAGAGGCACAGCGGATGGTGGCAAGCCGGGTAGACGGGGTGTACCTGACCGCGGCGATCGACTTGGATCTGGAGGACAACATCCATATGAACACAGACGGCTTGAAACGTCTTGGTCTGCGGCTGGCGCATCAGACCTGTATCAGTCTGTTCAGCGAGCCGGGAGAACTGGGCCCTGTGCTGGCACGGATCCAAGTGCTAAGTCAGACAGCAATTCGCGTGGTCTACGAGCGTGTCAACGGCGGGTTGGTCAGCATAGGACGTCTCGCCGGGTTTGCTCTTGCAGACAGCCAAGGGAACCAACTGCCCCTGATCCACTCCCAGGTCATTGACGGTGCGAGGGGGACCAGTGTGTTGCTCCGGCTCATTGCAGCGCTGCCTCGCACCGCACTGCTTCTGTACGGCCCCGGTCTGGACCCATACTGCAACCTGAGGGATGAAGCCGGTCAGGCTGCGGCCGCATTTGGCCCTTTGCCGATACCCTGGCCAACCGGCGTTGCCTGATCCGTCTGCTGCTCACTCGCGAGAAAAGCGAAAGGGGACCGCTGATGACCAGCAAGGAACAACCGGCCAAGTCACTGGAGCTCAGGTGCCAAGTGGGTGAGGAGCTTCGAGCAAGGCTGGATCCTGCGCGGTCTGGAGGCCCAGAAGTACGGCCTCTCCGGCATGTGTACGACATGCTACACGTTCCCCGCGATGAAGCGGCAAAGCGAATCGGTCGACCCGCAGTCTGCAAGATGCGAGACCAAAGGTGCAACCACGAGCGACGGTATCCTTCCTGGAATTCTTGATCCTCCCCTCCCGAACTGTCAAGACTGCCGCTCAGCCGAATCCGGTGGCATTCCGCGTTGAGCCAGGGCATCGGCACTCACAACGGTGAGATCGTACATCCCGCGTTGCACGCTCAGGTAGGAAGCGAACATTGAATCTGTCCTCACGCCTCAACAACCCAAACAGCGCCGATGCTGCAGTGCAGACGATCAAGTCGCACGACCGCGTTTTCATGTCCGGCAACTGTTCCGTGCCAAAAGAACTGCTGGCGGCGCTGGTGCGCCATGCGCCCGAAGTCGAAGACGTTGAGGTCATTCAGGCGCTCACCATCGGTCCGGCAGACTACGTGGCGCCGGAGATGGAGGGGCATATCAGGGTGAACTCCCTCTTCATCAGCGCCAATGTACGCGGCGCGGTGAACGATGGCCGAGCCGATTTCACCCCAATCCTTCTCAGCCAGATCCCGCGCGCGCTGCGCGATCCTCAGCTCCTCAAGCCAAACGTGGCCATGACCCATTGCTCACCGCCTGACGAGCATGGCTTCTGTACCTATGGCGTGGAAGTGGGATTGACCAAGCCAGCGGCCGAGGCCGCCGACGTCGTGATCGCCGAGGTCAACGATCAGATGCCGCGTTCCTTGGGCGACAGCTTCATCCATGTCTCCAAACTCACGCACGTCGTGCCCGTATCGTATCCCATCGTCGAAGTGCCCATGGGTCATCCCGGCGAGATCCAGAAGCGGATTGGTGGCTTCATTGCCGACCTGATCCCCGATGGTGCGACGATGCAGATGGGCATCGGGGCCATACCAGATGCGGTGCTTCTCTATCTTGGGAGCAAGAAAGATGTGGGGGTACACACCGAGCTCTTCTCCGATGGCATCATCGATTTGATCGAGCAAGGGGTGCTGAACAACGCTGCCAAGACGCTGCACCGGGGCAAAATCATTGCCGGTTTTGTCATCGGCTCGCAGCGGCTCTACGATTTTGTGGACGACAACCCGCTGTTCGAGTTCCACCCGCAGGACTACATCAACGACCCCTTCGTGATCGCTCAAAACGCAAAGCAAGTCTCGATCAACTCGGCTCTGCAAGTCGATCTGACGGGGCAGGTGTGCGCGGATTCAATGGGCGCGCATTTCTATAGCGGAGTTGGCGGTCAACTCGACTTCATCTACGGCGCTCTACGTTCGCCGGGCGGCATCCCCATCATCGCCCTTCCCGCTACTGCCCACGACGGGGCGATCAGCCGGATCGTGCCAATGCTGACGTTGGGAGCGGGCGTGGTCACTACCCGCAACCACGTGCACACCATCGTTACGGAGCATGGCGTGGCGCGGCTTTTCGGCAAGACAATCCGCCAGCGGGTGCAAGAGCTGGCCAACATCGCCGCGCCTCAGTTTCGGGCTGGGCTGCTGGACTACGCCAAGAAGCAACAGTGGCTCTAGTCCCGTTCCATCCAAGGCAACGTCGTGGCGATCGCAGCAGATTCTCATCGAAGGCGAAGGAGACTATGAGTCTCGGATCTAGTCCGGTGTGAGAAGTTGACCCTGGTCTGCTCCTGTGGGCTTCGTTCGGACTCTCGGCGGCAGGAGTGTTCAGATGATCGGGCTGCGAGCTGGGGCTGACCTGAGATCCGTTCCTGCGCGAACGACGCCCAAGACCGTGGACAAGGATTGCGTGGTTCCTCGGATCGTAGCGGTGGATGAACTCCAACGGATGGCTGAGCTTCTTATCGCGGACAATCGCGTCTTGTATCGGGCTGGGTCGTCGCCAGGCGAATGGGTGTGATCGATGCGGACATCGTGATGGGCGTGCCGCACTCTGCAACTGGCGAGAGCATCTTCTTCGACCGCGATGAATAAGGCGCTGATTTCTTCAGCTTCTGCGCCCGTTTTGCTGACCCTTTTTGGCCGCAAGGACCCGCGTGTGAGGGTCCGCTAAGTACCTGCGTGGACTGCTGGCTTCGGTGCAGCGCAAGAATAGCTGGCAGATGGCTGAAGCCGTCGGTGACCGCATCCCGGATGCCACGCAGCGGCTGCTGTACCGGGTGCAGTGGCAGGCTGATGCCGACCGGGATCGCCTGCTGAAGTACATCATTGAGCTCTTCGGCGACGAAGACGGGAGTGGCATCGCGGACGAGAGCGGCTTCATCAGACAGGGTGACCGCTTGGTAGGTGTCAAACGCCAGTACTCGGGCACGGCGGGCAGGATCGAGACCTGTCAGATTGGCACCTTTCTGAGTTATCCGAGCGCCCAAGGGCACGTTTTCCTGGATCGCCGCTTGTATCCCCCGAAAGAGCGGTGCGACGATGCCGGGCGGCGAGAGCAGGCGCTGGTTATGTTGGAGCAAGCTTGGCAAGCTGATGTGCCGACACTTGCGCTGCGCCGAAGCACAGCGCAAGCGCAGGTGTGCGCTGGGTCGCCGGTGATGAGATTTGCCGTGAGTGGGTTGGATAGCCCGAGGCCCATGGCTCGGAGTCTCCTACGCTGAACAGCTCAACCCACTGGTGAGCGACATCCAATGAGGATGGTTGCGGGTTGTTCAAGGTCGGTGGTCTTGTAGCGAGAACGTGACTCACGGCATCGCTGCCCGCCAATTTCCGCGCCACCTGGTGCAGGGGATGAGTTCGAATCCCCTTGGGGGCATATCATGTACCCAGCTTGAATCGGATCCCGCCGCGATGGCGGGATTCTCATTTGTCAGGCCGCCGAAGAGCGGTTTTGCCCAGGTGCGCGGCGCCAGCCGGACGA
>Ga0172368_10002053_pt1 | contig 26359 bp, 26 predicted proteins | sample Lak11m_FD_114540 | JGI IMG/M metagenome (GOLD analysis project Ga0172368, IMG submission 114540) | Freshwater microbial communities from Kabuno Bay, South-Kivu, Congo - kab_022012_11m | ecosystem: Environmental > Aquatic > Freshwater > Lake | place: Democratic Republic of the Congo: South-Kivu...
ACCGCGGCGTGTACCGCCGCTCGCTCGGGGTGGGGCCGGCCGATCCGCTCGCGATCTTCGTCGGTCGGCTCGTCCCGTCCAAGCGCGTCGAGGACCTCGTCGATGCAGTGGCCCGGGTCTGCCGGACCGGGGCGGAGCTCGCCTGCTGGGTGGTCGGCGACGGCCCGGAGCGCGAGCGGCTGGAGCGGCGGGCCGGCGAGCAGGCGGTCGGGGACCGGGTCCGTTTCCTGGGCGCGCGACAGGACGTCCCGGAGCTGCTTCGCTGTGCCGACATGTTCGTCTTTCCGTCGGCAATCGAGGGGTTGCCCAACGCGGTGATTGAGGCTGCGCTCGCGGGCCTGCCGGTCGTAGCCGCGGACATCCCCGGGGTGCGCGAGGTCCTTCCCGCGCCGGAAGACGCGTTGCTGGTGCCGGTAGGCCGGCCCGCGGACCTCGCCGGAGCGGTGATGCGCCTGCTCGCGGACCCGGCGCTTGGCCGGCGGCTGGGGGACGGCGCCCGCAGGGGTGCCGCGGACCGCTTCGAAATCGGACGCGTTTGTGCCGCCGTCTGCGACTGCTATGACGAGCTGATCGCGGGCGCTCGGACGCAGTCGGGCGGCAGGCGCGTCGCCGCCCTTTCCCCACTGACCCCCGGTGCCGTCCGGGGCGACCGGCCCAGCCGGCGGGGCGCGTGCGGAGGCGCGGCGTGACGGAGCGGGCTGCGAGGCCCCGGCCTGCAGGCGCCCAGCCCGCCAGCGGGGCGTTCCGCAGGTGGCTCGCTTTCTGGGCGGCGTTCCTCCGGCTGTGCTTCACCGTCGCAAAGGTCGCGGCCATCTACACGCGCATCACGCGCAACGACGCCGCCGTCAACCCGATCGTGTCTGCAGGCGATGCGGCGCTCGTGGCGGTTTGCTCGCGCCGCGTCGCAGCGCAAGACCTCCACTTCGCGAGCGCCAACCTGGTCGTGACTTGCGCGGTTGGCCAAGGAGTGCGAAGGGGAACACCGTTTGGGGCTTGCCGCGCCGATCACGATCTGCGCCGTGGCGATCTTCTTCGACAGCTCCCTGCCGTGCATCGGTTCGCGAGCCTGTTCCTCGTAGGTTTCGCCTTCCGCGCCGGCGGTCGCACACCGGTCGCGGGCCGGTCGCAGCCATGGGCCCGTCATGTTTGCGCTGCGACGGAGGCGGCCTGATGGGCACGCTGCTCGACTTCAAGCTCGGTTTTGCGCCGCGTTCGGAATCGGCCCGCCGCCGGAACACACGCGCGAAATCCAGGTTCAACCAAGTCACAATCCGCGGCGAGAACGCCACCTTGCCGACGGCGTTTCGCGAGTTCGCAGGGGGGCGTACACGTCGAGGAGCCGCCCCTCCGGTCGTCGGCCCTCGGCTGGGCCGGAAACAGCCGGCGGGCGCGCCCGGTCCGTCGGACTTGTGGAAGCCCCCGGTGTCGATGAGCCGTGGGGCGTAGCGGGGTTCTGCGGATGTGCGGGATCTGCGGGGTCGTCTACAGGGACGTGAGGCGGCAACCCGGGGCCGGAACGCTCGGTGCCATGGCAGCAACCCTCGCCCATCGCGGTCCTGACGACGGCCACGTGGAGATCCTCGGAAACGTCGGCCTCGGGCACCGACGGCTGTCCATCCTCGACCTGTCCGCGGCAGGGCGTCAGCCCATGTCGAACGAGGACGGGACGGTCTGGCTCGTCTACAACGGCGAGGTCTACAACTTCCAGCAGCTCCGGGACGGGCTTGCCGGGCGCCACACCTTCCGCTCGGGTACCGACAGCGAGGTGCTCCTGCACCTCTACGAGGAGCGGGGCGAGGCGATGGTCGACGACCTCGACGGCATGTTCGCCTTCGGGCTCGTCGATCTGCGGCGGCGCCGTCTGCTGCTCGCCCGCGACCCCTTCGGAATAAAGCCCCTCTTCTACTCGCTCGACCGGGACCGCCTCGTCTTCGGTTCGGAGATCAAGCCGCTGCTCGCCTCCGGCGAAGTCTCCCGCGACCTGGACCCCGCGGCCCTCAACGACTTCTTCGACTTCCACTGGATTCCTGCGCCCCGCTCCATCTTCAAGGCGGTACGCAAGCTTCCGCCCGCCCACACCCTCCGGCTGGACCTGGCGACCTGGGAGGTGGAGGAGCGCCGGTACTGGACTCCCCGGTATGCCCCGGAGGCGGGGCGGTCCCTCGCCTCCTGGGCCGAGGAAGTCGAACACGCCCTGGAGGGTATCGTCCGCCGTCAGATGGTGGCGGACGTGCCGGTGGGCGTCTTCCTCAGCGGCGGCATCGACTCGACCCTCATTGCCCGGGCTGCGTCGCGGGCCGGAGGGGGGCCGCCTCGGACCTTCACCATCGACTTCGAGGAGGCCGGCAGCTCGGAGGCCGCGGCCGCCCGCGAGGTGGCGGAGCGGATCGGAGCGCAGGCGGCCTATCGGACGGTACGCTGCGACGCCGTCGAAGAGCTGGGGCACCTGGCCCAGTTCTACGACGAGCCTTTCGCGGACTCGTCCCTGCTCCCGACCGTGGCGGTGTGCCGGGCGGCAAGGCAGTCTGTCACCGTGGCCCTCTCCGGGGACGGCGCGGACGAGATCTTCGGCGGGTACCACCACCACCGCCTCGCCCGCGCCGTCGGCCGGATGGACGCGATCCCCCACTTGGTGACGCGCCTGCTCTTCGGGCCGCTGGCCGCGGCCGCGCCGGCAGGGACCCGCGTCCACGACTGGGCCCGCCGGCTCGCGCTCCCGGATGCCCAGAGGTCGCTGTCGTTGGTTCGCCTCCCGGGGCGGGAGCCGCGCCTGGGCCTCCTCGCGCCCGACCTGCGACAGGAGCAGGAAGAGCGATTCTGGCACATGCGTGAAAACGTGGCGGAGGTCGAGGGGGCGCCTGCGGCCATCCGGGCGCAGCTCAACGACCTGCAGTTCTACCTTCCGAACGACATGCTCGTGAAGGTGGACAGGGCGAGCATGAGCTGCTCCCTCGAGGTGCGCGTCCCCTTCCTCACGAGGAGCCTTTGCGACCTCGCGTTCCGGATCCCCGACGAGGTCCGTTTCCGATTCGGGGAAAGCAAGAGGGTGCTGCGCCACCTCGTGTCCGCCCGCTTCTCCCGGGAGATTGCCTGCCGGCCAAAGAAAGGGTTCTCCATTCCGCTGCTCGCCTGGATGCGTTCCGAAGCGGTCGCCTCCCGCCGGGGGGCGCTCCTGCGCTCGCCCGCCGTCACCGGCGGAGTCCTCGACGGACGGGCTGTTGCCCGCCTGTTCGACGATGTACGCGGCTGGCGCCCGGGTCTGCGCACCGAAAGAAGCGACGAACTGTTCGCCCTCCTGGTGTTCGACGCCTGGCACGGGAGGTACGAGGCATGAGGCCCAGGCGTCTGTTCTTCCTCCTCGACTCCCTCCAGCAGGGCGGCAGCCAACGAAACGTCGCCATGCTTCTGCGGCACATGGACCGGGCCCGCTACGACCCGGAAGTGTGGGTCCTGCACGGGGGAGGCGAGACTCTGGCCGAGATCGAGGTATCCGCCAGGGTTGTGAACCTGGACCGCCGGGCCGCTCGCGACCCGGTCTTCGCCGTCTCGGCCGCCCGGCGAATCGCGCGCGGCGGCGCCGACGTGATCCAGGCGTGCCAACCCGCCAGCGCCATCTATGCCGCCCTCTCCGGAGTGCTGTTCCGCAATCCGGCCCCCCTCGTGGTCAGCGGCGGTACCACCGTTGAGCCTCCCCTGTACACGCTGAAGGGTGCCTTCTACCGCCTCGCCCTGCGGGGTGCCGCCACCTCGTTCGTCGCCAACTCGGAGGCCGTCAGGGCGAGCCTGGAGCAGGCAGGGGCGGCGTCCGGGCGCATCCGCGTCATCCCGAACGGCCATGAACCCGAGGCCTTCGACGGGCCCTTCGACCGCCAAGCAGCAAGGGCCGCCGTCGGGGTGGACGGGTTCCTGCGGCTGGGCGTGTACGTGGGACGCCTCATCGACAGCAAGCGGGTGCGCGACCTCCTCGACGCCCTGGCTCTGCTCGGCAAGGATGGGAGCGTACTCGGCGTGGCGATCGTCGGAGACGGGCCCGAGAGGCCGGACCTGGAGGCCCGGTCCATCCGCCTGGGGCTGGCAGAACGAGTACGCTTCCTCGGCATGCGTCGCGACGTCCGCGAAATCCTGCGCAGCGCCGACTTCTTCCTCTTCCCCTCCGAGGTGGAGGGCCTGGCCAACGCCGTGATCGAGGCGGCCCTTGCCGGCCTGCCCATCGTCGCCTGCGACGTCGGTGGCGTGCGGGACGTGGTGCGCGACGGTGCGGAGGCCGTCCTGGTCCCGCCCCGGAAACCCGACGCCTTCGCCGTGGCGATTCGGCGCCTCATGGCGGACCGGGCATGCGCCGCGCGTTTGGGGCTGGCGGCGCAGCGGCATGCGCGTTCGACCTACGACGTGCGGGCCGTCCTGTCCCGGTTCTACGAGGTATGGGACCGCGCGGCGGAGGAAGGACGATGACGATGCCTGCATCTGCCTGCTTGCGTACGTGCAGAGCACCCGTGTACAAACCACCCGTGTACGTCGCGCGGGCGCGGGGTCGGGGAGGCGCAATGGTTCGGGGCAGGCACGTCGCAGGCCAGGCCGCCGAGGCGCTGAACATGTGCGCCCGAATGTCCAAGAACCCTTTGATGGCGCAACGGTGGTTGGTGCAGTTGCGCTGCCGTCTGCCGTCGGCGCGGACCATCGGACGGCTGAGCCCCGGCGACGCGGCGGCGCACGCGCTCGCGGTTCACCGGCAGTATCTTGCCGGGCTCGCGGACCCGGCGCATGGCCGGCGAGTGGGGGCCGGCGCCGGCAGGAGTGCCCCGGACCGCTCCGAGTTCGGACATGTGTGTGCCGCCGTCTGCGACTGTCGCTACGAGCTGATCGAGGGCGCTCGGCCGGAGTCGGGCGGCAGGCGCATCGCCGCCCTTTCCCCGCTGACCCCCGGTGCCGTCCGGGGCGACCGGCCCGGACGGCGAGGCGCCTGGGGAGGCGCGACGTGACGGAGCGGGCTGCGAGGCCCCGGCCTGCAGGCGCCCGGCTCGCCACAGGGGCGTTCCGCAGGTGGCTCGCCTTCTGGGCGGCGTTCCTCCTGCTGTGCTTCACCGTCGCAAACGTCGCGGCGATCTACACGCGCATCACGCGCAACGACGCCGCCGTCAACCCGATCGTGTTCGCAGGCGTCGCGGCGCTCGTGGCGGTCTGCTCGCGCCGCGTCGCGGCGGAGAACCTCTACTTCGCGAGCGCCAACCTGTTCGTGGCCGCCCTCACGCTCATCGGCGGGCTGACGGCGCCCGAGGGCGGCGACACCTATCCGAAGGCCCAGATGATGGGCAAGCTGTGGCTTGCGTCGGTCGGGGTTCCGTTTCTCGCCGTGCAGGCGGTGCCGCGCCACGAGCGCCCGCGAGTGATTTCGGCGCTGTGCACGCTCGTGGCCGCCGGGGGCGGCCTGGCGGCATTCCAGGTCCTGTCGCCCGACACGTTCGCCGACATCGTCGCCGAGTCCGGCCGCGGGGCCGGCGTCTGGATCAACCCGAACAACTGCGGGTTCATCTGCGCCACAGCGTATCTGCTCGTGGACCTCTTCCCCTCCGGGCACCGGGTCTCCGACCTCGTCCGCAAGTCCCTGCTGGTCACCGGGCTGCTGGCGAGCATGTCGCGCGGATCCCTGCTCTCTTTCGCCCTGGCGCTGCTCGTCCAACTGCTCGTCGCCAGGCGGCTCAAGACGGCGCTGCGTCTGGCGGTCGTCTTCGTCGCGGTGGTCCTGGTGGCGCGCTTCGCCATGCCCGAACTCGGGCGCAGCTCGGACCAGGCGGATCGCGCCGCCTCCATTGCGCTGGCGGCCGGTGGTGAGTTCGAAGAGAGCTCGCGCATGGACACCCGGACCGACGTCTGGAACGTGGCGCTCACGGCCATCGGCGACGACTGGATCTTCGGCCTCGGCCTCGGGTCGATGGACTTCATCGTCCCAGGGGGCGCCAGAGGCCTTAGTCCCCACAATTTCTACATCTACGTGCTAGGCACCGCAGGGCTGATCCCGATGGTCCTGCTGCTGGCGTGGTTGTGGCGGCTTGCGCGGGTCGCGATGGAATGCGACAAAGTGCACCGCCCGGTAGCTGCCGGGCTCGTGGTGCTCTACGCCGTGGCGATCTTCTTCGACAGCTCCCTGCCCATACACCAGTTCACGAGCCTCCTCTTCGTGGGATTGGCCCTTCGTGCGGGAGGCCGCGCACCGGTCGCCGGCCGGTCGCGGCCCGGGGGCGTTCCCGTGCACACCGCGATGGAGGCGGCCTGATGCGCGTGCTGCTCGACTTCAACCAGATCACCGTCGGGGGGGGGGTTCAGGTCGCGCTGACGGTGCTGCACAACGCCGCTCGCACGCGGCAGGTGCGATGGTTCGCGGTCCTGTCCCCGGAGCTGCGCGCGGAGGCCCGGGCTGGCTGCGCCGACGCGTGCGAGGAGATATTGGAGCTGCCGGGACGAACCGCGATCGAACGCTACCTGAACGGGGGGCGCATCCGTGCATTCGAGCGGCGCGTGCGGCCCGACGTGTCGTTCTCGGTCTTCGGTCCCGTGGCCTGGCGGGCCGGCAGCCCCCACCTGCAAGGATTCGCGATCCCGCACCTGATCTACCCCGAGGTCGAGCTGCCGTCGCAGGGCGTTCGGGCTGCGGCCTTCAAGAGGGCTCTCGCCCGGAGGGCGCAGTTCCTCGTGGTCGAGAGCGAAACCGTCCGCCGGCGGATGGAGTGCCATCTGCGCATCGACCGACGGAAGGTCTTCGTCGTTCGCAACAGCTACAGCCCGCTGTTCGCGCAGCGGCTCCGGGAAGTTGCCGCACACCCCCGCGAGCCCGGCAGCCCGTTCGCCATCCTGGTCCCTGCGGTCCACGCCGCCCACAAGAATCTGGAGGTCCTGCCCCGGGCGGCGGTCGTCCTGCGACGCCTGCTGGACGGAAAGCCGTTCCGATTCGTGCTGACGCTGCCGACCGACGGGGGGCCGTGGGCCGCGTTGCGGAAGGCTGCGGCTTCCCTGCGGGTGCTCGAACATGTCGAGAGCGTGGGCGCGGTTCCGCACGGCCGGATTGCCGAGCTGTACCGGCAAGCCGACTGCGTGTGCCTGCCGACCCTACTGGAGTGCTCGACCGCGGTCTACCCCGAGAGCTTCATGGCAGGAGTACCGGTAACCACTTCCCGACGCGACTTCGCGCTGGAGTCCTGCGGCGAGGCCGCCCTGTACTTCAATCCGCTGGATCCCGCCGACATCGCCGAAAAGCTCGCGCTGCTCGCGGACGACCGCGAGCTGCGCGGCAGGCTTGCGAGCGAGGGCGAACGCCAGCTGGGGCGAGCCTACCCTGCCCCGGAGGAGAAGTGGCAGGCCCAGCTTCAGGTCCTGCGGCGCGTCGCCGCACGCGAGTCGGCCGCGACGGAGCCCGGATGGGCGGGCGGGGGGGATGAGTGAGGCGCCCACTCGTCTTGCCCGGCGTCGCCCGCGGCCACGTCTTTCCGGCCTCACGGTCCGATCTCGAGGCCGCGCGCAGACTTCTCCCCGCCCACACCGGGCAGAGGGCCCTCGCGCACAGTTCCCCGTCGGGCCCCGCCCCCGGGCGCAATCGTCAAGGGGGCAAGCTCCTCGCCTTCCCGGAGACCTCTGACTGTCCCCCGGTTGGTACGCGACAGGGTCCCCATGATGGCCCGCGGCAACGCGCGGGTCCAAAGCCGACGCGGGACGAGCCGGTGCGGGAAACAATGGTGCCTGTCCCGCCTGCGGGACACGCCGCCATCCGGCAGCCGATGGCAGCACAACCGCCCCGGCCGCCGCCCCGGAGCCGAGGCCGTCGTCCACCGGACGACCGGTCCCCCCTGCTGGCACTCCTGGGGGCCGGAGAAGCGCGATGAGTTTTCGAGCCTTTGTTCTGGCCAAGAATGAGGAAAGAAACATCGAGCGCTGTCTCTCCGCGCTCCATGCGGGTGGGGCGAGCGTCACGGTGCTGGACTCCGGCTCGGAGGACAAGACCCGGGAGATCGCCGAAGCACTGGGCGCCGGCGTGGAGCCGTACCGCTATGCGAACCATCTCACCGCCTACCGCTACGTCTGCAGGGAGCGGATCCCGCGCGGCGAAGTGGGTCTGGTGCTGGATGCCGACATGGTGGTCACTCCGTCGCTCTTTGCCGAGCTTCGCGCCGGGGCGAGTCGGCCCGAGGTGGACGTGATCCTGGCCCCGGTGGAGATGTGGTGGAGCGGCGCCCCGCTGCTCCGGGGCTCGCTCTATCCGCCCAAGCCCATCGCCTTTCGAGGAGGCCAGGAGTACTTCGAGCCATCCGGGCATGGCGAGCGGCTCCGCCCGGACGTGCGCATCGCCCATGCCCATGCATTGCTCATCCATGATGACCGAAAGCCGCTGCTGGCGTACCTCGCCACGCAGGTCCGGTACGCGCAGGAGTTGGTTCAGCGCGCTCAGCATGAGGACACCGGTCTTCTGGACCAGCTTCGGTTCTCCACCCCCTTTCTCATCCCGGCCGTGCCGGCTTTTTCCTACCTGGTGCGGGGCGGCATCACCGCCGGCAGGGTGGGGCTCGTCTATGCCCTGGACCGTCTGATTGCCGAGGCGATCATGTTTCGAGAGGCCGTGGCGTCGCGGATCAAGACACGAAGCCGCGACGCCGGCAGTTGCCGGTGAGCGCCTGGTGGCTCTGCTTGGCCCCGGCGGCGCAGAGTTCCTCGCGGACGCGTCCAAGGCGGCCGACGCACTTCGCGTGCAGCTCCCGAATCCGATCGTGCATGGGCGCCGCCAGTTCGTCGCGCTCCGGCGCCGGAACCGCGCTCCGCCCGCTGCGCATGACCTTCACCACCGCCCTGCGCGACAGCTTCAGCGTGCGCGCGATCACGCGTCTGTCCTGCCCCGGCTCATGCAGCTCCAGAATCGCCGTGCGCGTCGTCTGGTCCCCGCTCCTCCTTGTCGAGGCGGGTCCACCGCGCCGTGCCGTCGCCGCGCCTGCAAAAGGCACCGGCGCCCGCGTCCTCGCGCTTGGACGCGCTCGAACTCCGCCACAGCCCCCGGAGGAGCCTCTTGCGCGAGCCGGTTGATCCCCGCCTGCGCGTCCGGGTCTGATACGAGCTGCTCGACGGGGCTCTTGTGGGCCGCATCCCGCGCCGCCTGCCGTGCGCCCGCAGAAAAGTCGCCTGCTGCGTCTCGATGGACTCCCGCGTCTTTTCGCTGCCGCCCTGCCAGCCCGCCCGCAAGAGCGCCACCGGCCGCGTGCCCGGCATGAGAGGCTCCAGCGCCGCCAGCCGCTCGGCCGCCGCCGCATCGACGCACGCCATGGGTCCAAGCACTTCATCGCCGGGTCCGAGCACTTCATCGCCGCCGCCCCGTTGCAGCACGATCACCTTCCATCGCGAACCGACCCAGATGCCCCGGGCGCGCAGCACCGCCCCGCCCGGCAGCGCCAGAAAGTCCGCCTCCACCAGCCTGAAGCCGCTCTGCGCCTGCTCCCAGCCCCGAGCCGCCACACAGTCGGAACCATCGGCCTCCGCCGCGATCACCCAGCGCCCTGCTCGCTCACTTCCGCCGAGCAGAGGCGGTCTTTTTTCGGCGGGCGTTTCAGATGGCCTTGTTCCGGGGCTTGCGCGGGTCGCCATAGAATGCGACAAAGGGCACCGTCCGGTGGTTGCCGGGCTCGTGGGGTTTCTGCGCCGTGGCGAACTTCATCGACAGCTCCCTGCCCGTGCGCCAGTCCACGAGCCCGCTCTTGGTCGGATCCGCCCTCCGCGCCGGCGGCCGTGCGCCGGCAGCCGGTCGTCCGCGGCCCGGAGTCGTCCCCGGGCGCGCTGCGACGGAGGCGGCCTGATGCGCGTGCTGCTCGACTTCAACCAGGTCACCGGCGGGGGAGGGGTCCAGGTCGCGCTTTCGGTGCTGCACAACGCCGCGCGCACGCGGCAGGTGCGCTGGTTTGCGGTCCTGTCCCCGGAGCTGCGCGCGGAAGCCCGGGCGGGCGGCGCCGAAGCCTGCGAGATCCTGGAGCTGCCGGGCCGGACCGCGATCGAGCGCTACCTGAACGGGCTGCACATTCGCGCGTTCGAACGGCGTGTGCGGCCCGACGTGTCGTTCTCGGTCTTCGGTCCCGTCGCCTGGCGGGCCGACAGCCCCCACCTGCAGGGGTTTGCGATCCCGCGCCTGATCTACCCCGATGTCGTGCTGCCGCGGCTGGCTCCGGGCGCCGCATTCCGCCAGGCGGCGAGAACGACCTTCCGCAGGAGCCTCGTGCGAAGAGCGGAGTTCCTCGTGGTCGAGAGCGAAACCATCCGGCAACGGCTCGAGCGCCATCTGCGCATCGACCGTCGGAAGGTCTTCGTCGTGCGCAACAGCTACAGCCCGCTGTTCGCGCAGCGGCTCCGGGAGGTGGCCGTACGCGCGCGCGACCCCGGCGGGACGTTCGCCATCCTGGTTCCCTCGGGCTACTACCCGCACAAGAACCTGGAGATACTGCCGCGGGCGGCGGTCGCCCTGCGACGCCTGCTGGGCGCAAGGCCGTTCCGCTTCGTGATGACGCTGCCGACCGATGGTCGTCCCTGGGCCGCGTTGCGCGAGAGCGCGGCAGCCATGGGGGTGCTGGGGCATTTCGAGAGCGTCGGCACGGTCCCGCACGGCGCTATTGCCGAGTTGTACCGGCAGGCTGACTGCATGTGCCTGCCGACGCTTCTGGAGTGCTCGACAGCCGTCTACCCCGAGAGCTTCATGGCGGGGGTCCCGGTGGCCACGTCCCGACGCGACTTCGCGCTCGAATTCTGCGGGGAGGCCGCCGCGTACTTCGACCCTCGGGAGCCCCGCGACATCGCCGAAAAGCTCGCACTCCTCGCGGACGACCGCAGGCTGCGCGACGCGCTCGTGGGCGAGGGCGAGCGCCAGCTGCGGCGTGCCTACCCGGCCCCGGAAGAGAAGTGGGAGGCCCAGCTCCAGGTTCTGCAGCGCGTCGCCGCGCGGGAGGCCGCCACGGCGGACCCCGGGCGGGCGGGCGGTGAAGGCGCTTGAGGCGCCCCTCGCCTTCCCCGCCTGCGCCCGGCCTGCCCACCGCGTAGCGGGGCTGCAGGGCCCCGACGCGGACGGCCGTCGTCGGGCCGCCGGAAAGCGTGCAGGGTCGCCTGCGGCGGGCGCGTCTGCGAGTTCGAGGGCCGCCGGCAGCCTTCGACGCTCTCGCCGCGAACGGTCGCTCGGGCCAGACGGAGGCAGCGGATCCGCCGGGGAGCACGCCATGCCCTCCGGCACACCGGCCGTTTTCTTGCCGGACGCCGGATTCCCCGTACGATGCCGGGCATGGCAGACCGACACGGCTGGTGCTCGGATGGATCGGTTCCCCATGGCACAGGGCAGCCAGCGGACTCGGCGAGCGTCGGCGCCGCTACGGGGCCGGACGGCGCCGGTCCATGCTGCGCCCTGACCATCGACGTGGAGGACTGGTCGCAGTCCTACTACGGCGGCGGCGGGCTCTCCAGGCGGGTCGTCGGCAGCACCGAGTTCCTGCTTCGCGTGCTCGCGTGCCTGAGGATGAGAGCGACGTTCTTCGTGCTGGGGGAGGTGGCCCGCGGATGCCCCGACCTCGTGCGCCGCATCTCGCGGGAGGGGCACGAGATCGGGTCGCACGGCGAGTGCCATGTCCGGCTCGAGGCCCTGCCGCCGGCCGTTCTCGTCCGTCAGCTCCGCGGCGCGCGGGAGCGGCTGGAGGACGTCACGGGCGCGCGCGTGCGCGCTTTTCGGGCCCCCTGCTTCTCCGTGGGCGATCGCAACATGCAGGCGCTGGACGCGGTCGCCCGCGCGGGATTCGAGATCGACTCGTCGATCTTCCCGATGCGCATGCCGTGGTACGGCGTTGCTGGTTGGCCCCTGGAGCCGCGGGGCATTCGGACACCGGCGGGGTTGCCGCTGCTGGAAGCTCCGGTAGCGGTCGCGACCGTCGGGCCGCTGCGCGTGCCCGCGGCAGGCGGAGGCTACCTGCGCCTGCTGCCGGCCTGCATCCTGCTTCCCCTGCTGCACAGCGTGCTGCGGCGGGGCCGGCCCGCGATCCTGTACTGTCACCCGTACGACTTCAATCCCTGGGAGTTCTGGGAGCTGGGCGCGCGGGTGGCAGCCCGGACCCGGCTGACGCAGGGGCTCGGTCGCGCCGCACTGCCCCGACGGCTGCGCGCCCTGCGGCGTGCATTCGCCTTCCGCACGCTCGGTGAGGCGCTCGGGTCGTGGGAGCGGCTCGTGTCGGGCCTCGTGGGGGCGATTGGAGAACAGGCCGAATGCGCATCGTGCTGATCAACCTGCCGCCGAGGAACCCGGCCGCCCGGCATTGGGCGGAGCCGCTGCTGGGGCTCGCCTACGTGGCGGCATCCCTGCGGGCCGCGGGCCACGAGTTGGTGGTGCTGGACGGGAAACTCGCCGACCTGTCCGAGGACCACGTCGTCGAGCGCGCGCTCGGGGCGCGGGCCGGACTCGTGGGTGTCACCGCCATGACGGTCGAGTTCCCTCAGGCGGCCCGCGTCGCGCGCCGCCTGCGCGCTCGCGGCGGGCCTCCCGTCGTCCTGGGCGGCGCACACGCCAACAGCCTGGGCGAGCGTGTGCTCGACGAGTGCGAGGCGCTGGACTTCGCCTGCATCGGCGAGGGCGAAGCCCTTGCGCCCGAACTCGCGGCAGCCCTGGAGTGCGGCGGCGACCTGTCGGAGATCGACGGCCTCGCGTGGAGACGCGGCGGCGCTGCAGTGCGGAACCGGGCGCGGGCCTACCCGCGCGACTACGACGGGCTTGCGTTTCCCGCGTGGGATCTGTTCCCCGTCGGCAGGAGGATTCCGCTGCTGACCCACCGCGGCTGCCCGTTCCGGTGCAACTTCTGCTGCCACAACTCGGGGACGCAGCCTCGCTACCGGTCGCCCGACAACGTGCTGGCCGAGATCGACGAGCTGGTGGAGCGCCATCGTCCCGAGGTCCTCCGGTTCGAGGACGAGACGTTCGGTCTGAACGTCGCGCGCACGCGGCGCATTCTGGAGGGAATCCTCGCCCGGGGGATCGAGCGACGCGTGCGCTTCTCGGCGCAGACCCGGGCAGACCGCGTCGACCGCGAATTCGTGCGGCTGCTGGTGCGTTGCCGGTTCGAGATGCTGGAGCTGGGGGTCGAGTCCGGCAGCCCCGAGGTGCTCGGGCGGATGGGGAAAGGCGTCTCGCTGGAGCGGGTCGAGCACGCAGTGCGGCTCGCGCGCGAGGAGGGGCTGCGGGTCTGGTGCAAGCTCATCGTGGGACATCCCAACGAAACGCGTCGCGACCTGCTCGCCACCCTGCGGTTTGTCGCACGCGCCAACCCGGACCGCATCTCCGTCGCCGTCATGACGCCCTTTCCCGGCACGCCCATCTGGGACATGGCCCGACGCGGGCAGAACGGCTACCGCCTCCTGTCGCAGGACTGGGAGGACTTCGACAAGTACGGTGGCGCCGCTCTGGAACTCGATGACATCGGCCGCGGAGAGCTGGAGCTTTGGCAGATGCTGACCTATGCGGCGCTGTACGTACCCAACGGCCGGCTGGCGGACCTTGCCGGGCTCGTGTGGCGCCATGCACCTCTGGCCCGCGAGATGCTCGCGTCCGCCGGGGGCAAGCTGCTGCGGCGCCGCCGGCCGGCCGCCATGGCCGGGTGAGACATGCGCATCCTCTTCCTCGTCCAGAACTACCCGCCGGAGCGGGGGCCCGTCCGCTACACGTTTCTGGTCGCCTCCGGGTTGGCTGCGCGCGGCCACTCGGTGCGGGTGGTGACGGGACTGCCGCACTACCCGGAGGGGCGGGCGCACCCGGGATACGGGCGCCTGCGGCCCCGGTTCGCAAGGGAGCAGGGCGTCGAGGTCGTCCGGGTCCCGCTCCTCATGGCAGGGAACCACCAGCCCCTGCGGCGGTTGCTCGGAATGGGCACGTTCGCGGCCAGCGCGGCGATTCCCGCGCTGCTGGGGCGGCGGCCCGACGTGCTTGTGGCCTCGGGGCCACCGGTGCCCGTCGCGCTGCTCGGCGCGGCTGCGGCGGCCCTGCGGCGCGTTCCGCTCGTCACCCTGCTGCGCGACGTGGAGCCGCAGATCACCTTCGAGCTGAGAGGGGTCCAGGACCGGCCCTGGGCGCGGGCCCTGGTCGAGGCCTCGGCCTGCGTCTACCGGCGGGCCGACCGACTCGTGGTCGTGCACGAGTCGCAGGTGGCCCCGCTGACCTCGTACGGCATCGTGCCCCGGCGAATCGAGACCATCCGCCACGGCATCGACCTCGGCCGATTCCTTGCGGACTCGCAGATGGCCGTCCCCGCGCCCCTGCCCCGGAGGCCGGGGCGCGCTGTGGCGCTGTATGCGGGAACGGTCGGGGTCGCCCACGACGTCGATGCGCTGGTCGAGGCCTTCGGCCAGGCCCGGGTGCGGACGCTTCCGGTGGACCTGGTCGTGATGGGCGACGGCGAGCGGGCGCCGCGCTGCCGCCGCCTCGTGGACGAGCTGCGTCTCGACAACGTGCGGGTGCTTCCGCCGGTGCCGCTCGCGCACGTGCCGGCGCTGCTGAGGCAGGCGGACCTGCTCGTGTCGTCGTACCGCACGCAGGATCGCGAAATCGCCGGGATGATCGGGTCCAAGTTCTACGAGTACTGTGCGGCAGGGATTCCGCTGCTCGTACGCGGCACGGGGGTTGCAGCCGACCTCGTCCGGCAGCTCGGATGCGGCTGGTGCGTAGTGCCCGGCGACATCGACGGGCTGGTCGGGTCGCTTTCCGAGTTCCTCGGCGACCGCGCCGCCGCGCGGGCACGCGGAGAGCGCGCCCGCGCCCATGCAGGCGCCCACTTCACGTTTGCGGCACGGCTGGACCAGTGGGAGCGCCTTCTGGGCGAAGTCGCGCCGCGGGCCGGCAGCGGGTCCGAGGCCGCGGCCAGCGCCTGATCAGCCTGTCCGGCGGGCGACGAGCCACAGCGTGTCGGGGACGTCCGGGAGGACGTCGATCGCGCAGGACCAGCCGCGTGCGCCCAGGCCATGGAACAGCGTCTCGACCTGGCGCGGTGCGTAGGCGTGCAGGCGCACCCCGTGCAGCGCCAGCCACGTGGCGCGCAGCAGCCGCCTTGGAACCATGCGACGGCGCGGCATCGTCACCACCACCGCGCGTTCGGCAGCCGCCAGGAGGGACGCGAGGACCTCGGCGGACAGCTCCCGGTAGTCGAAGAGGCCCAGCGAGACGACCGCATCGAACCTCTGTCCAAGGGCGCGGCACGACCCGGCGTCGGAAAGCTCGAATCGGAATCGCGCCGTGTCCGGGAGCCTGGCGCGGGCAACGTCCGGCGTGCGCGCCGAAAAGTCGACCCCGGTCGCAAGGCTCAGGGGCATGACCGCGTCCAGCGCCGCCAGGAATGTCCCGGTGCCGCACCCCAGGTCCAGCACGGAGGAGCACTCCGCCCGTGCGAGGAGAACGAGGCAGTGGTCCAGGAGCCGCCGCTCGTCGCGGCGGAAGAGCCCTTCCGTGCGGCGCAGCAGCCCGCCCGGTGCATAGTTGGCCGAGTAGTAGAAGCGATCGAAGTAGCGCCTGACGGAGTCCGGCCGGCCCTGCATTCCGCTTCCCCGCGCGCATTCCCGCCGAAGGGGCACGTGCACGCACGGTACACGGATGGCGTGCCGAAGGGCAAGGCTCGAATCGGTCCCCCTCGCGGGCGGGCCCTCGCATCGAGCACCTGCCGCGGGTGACCGGCCGGGCACGGGCGGTGTCGGACGGAGGGTTTCTCGTTTCGTCGACAGAGCACCCACGCCGCTTGCCTCCCCTGTCCCACGGCCTTTCCGGTTCAGTCTTGCGGATGGGCATGGACGGGCGTAGGCTGCCCCTCGGAAGCGGCAGATGTGCCGGCCCCGGAGCGAACCAACGACCGGACTTGGCTGGCAGGCAGTCGGTTTGTCACGGTCGATTGCCTTTTGCGCTCACGTCCGGGGGCCCCGGTCGGTGAGAGCGGGACCGGCCCCGGACCGGACCGACGATTGGAGGTCCGACGTGACTGGCTGCTGTAGAATCTGTGGCGGCACGGTGTTTACCCTGTATTCGTATCCGAACGACCACCCGGGCCCGGCGGTCCTCGACTACGTTCGCTGCCGCCGGTGCCGTGTCGTATCCATCGGCACGCCTGTTGCCGACGAGCAACTCCGAGCGGCGTACGGCTCCCTCAATGTGGCCTCCTACTATGAGCTTGAGGCAACCGCCACGCAGGCCAAGGTGGCTAGTGCGGTTGCGGACCTGTCGCCTCTCGTCCGGGCGGACCAGATCGACTCGGTCTTGGACGTGGGCCACAACTCCGCTTTCGACGCGCCGCGTCATGCGTCTGGCGCCCCGCCGGGCCGCGCCACGGGCGGGCACGGCGCACCGGCCCGGCCGCGGCGGGTTCCGCCCGGCGGGCGACTCTTCGCTTGCCTCCGGTTCTGGCAAGCTGTATAGCGGCAAGACATGGGCTCTGATCGCCAGACCACACAAGGGCGCCGACGCGGGCTGCACGAGCAGTTGCGGGCGCTGACGTTCACCCCGCTGATGCGCGGCAGCATCGTCGGACGCCTGCGCAGGTGCGGCAAGCCCAACTGCGCCTGCGCCAAGGACCCGGACGCACGCCATGGCGGAAAGGTGCTGAGCGTGTTTCTGGAGGGCCGCACGCAGACGCTGGCGCTGCGGCGCGAGGACGAGCCGCGCGTGCGCGCCGCCCTCGAAGCGTATGAGCAGGCGTGGCGGATCATCAACGCGCTGACCGTGTGCGAGTTGTCGGATCTGCGCCGGGAGGCGCGCGAGCGCCGCCGCGCCCGCCGGAGGCGGCGGTGAGCCTGCGACCACGCGCCGACGGGCGGCAGGGTATCCTGCCGTACGTGCTGGAGACGACGCAGCGCGACGACGTGACGGCCCGGGCTGGGCTGCCGCTCGTGGTCGAGACCATGCGCGCGCTGGGCGTGGACGAGGCGCTGCGCGAGCACCTGCCGGAGGCTGCACGCGAGTCGCGCATCGCGCCGGAGCGCAAGCTCGAGGCGATGGTGACGCTCATCGCCGCGGGCGGCGACCGGGTCGAGGACGTCCGGGTGCTGGGCGAGGACAAGGGGCTGGAAGCGCTGCTGGGTAGTCCCTTCTCGTCGCCGGACGCGCTGCTGGACCTGCTCGCACTCTTCCACGATCCGAAGTGCATGGAAGGCCGCCCGGCGGACAAGAAGGCGTGGGTGCCGCCCGAGTCGGAGGCGCTGCGGGCGCTGGATGCGGTCAACCGCGAGCTCGTGCGGCACGGCGCGGAGCCGGGCGCGACCGAGGCGACCATCGACCACGACGGCACGATCGTCGAGGCGCACAAGCGCGACGCGACGACGGCGTACGAGGGCACGCGCGGCTACCAGCCGCTGGTGGCCGTCTGGAGCGAGCAGCAGCTCATCGTGGCGGACGAGTTCCGCGACGGCAACGTGGCGGGGGGCGAAGATCCGCTCACGAGCGTGCAGCGCGCGTTCGCGAACCTGCCGCCGCAGGTCGCGCTGCGCCGCTACCGCGCGGACTCGGCCTCCTACTACACGCCGCTCTTGAAGCACCTCGCGGGGGAGGGGATCGGGTTCGCGATCAGCGCGGACATGTCCAGGGAGCTGCGCGAGCGCTGCCTCGCGGTGCCGGCCAAGGGCGAGGGGGCCTGGCAGGAGCTGGACAAGCGCGAGCGCGAGACGGTGGACCTGGCCGAGGTGGAGTTCGAGCCGGGCGACTGGCCCAAGGGCGCCCGGCCTCTGCGCTATGTGGCGTTTGCGCTATGTGGCGTTGCGTTTCACGCCGCGCCAGGCGGAGCTCTTCGCGGAGCGGGGCCCGCGCTACCACGCGGTGGTGAGCAACCGCGACGACCTGGACGCCGAGGGGATCGTGCGCTGGCACCGCGGCAAGGCGGGCACCATCGAACACGTGCACCGCGCGATGAAGGACGAGCTGGGTGCGGGCGTGATGCCCAGCGCGCTGTTCGGAGCGAACGCGGCGTGATTCCGGATCAACGCGCTGGCGTTCAACGTGCTCACGGTGCTCAAGCGCCGTGCATTGCCGGAGCGCTTCCGGGATGCGCAGCCCAAGCGGCTGCGCTACGAGATCTTCACGCTGCCCGGGCGCCTCACCACGCACCAGAGCCGGCTGTCGGTGCACGTGCCGGTGGGCGACGTGCGGCTCGCGGAGATCGTGGAGGCGCGCGGGCGCCTGCTGTCGCTGCTCGACGAGCGGCGCGCGGGCGGGTGACGCGCGGCGGCGCCCCGCGTGCGCATCTGGCCGGCTCCACACTCTCCAAGCAGAAGCCCAGCCGCGAAAACCGCCTCCGCGTGCCCGCGGGGGCGGGCACCGGGCCGGGGCCGGCCGCTGAGCGGAGTTATGGACGTGGGATGCGGGGATGGCCAGTTTCTCGAAGCCCTGCTACGCTCGTTTCCTTCACTGCGTGTTGCCGGTCACGAGCCACCGGGAGAGACCGCGCACCTGGCGCAGGACAAAGGGCTGCCCATGTTCACGGGCTCCTTGGAGGAGATCCCGGCGCGCTTCTCGGCGGTCACCCTTCTCGACGTGGCCGAGCACCTCAAGGATCCCCGGCGCACACTGCGGGCCTGCGCGAAGCTCCTGCGTCCGGGAGGCTACCTCTACCTCCGCACACCGCGCCATTGCACGTGGGACGAGATCGCGGTCCGTCTATCCGCCGCCCCGGTGCTCGACCATCTGGCGCGCGGCTGGCTGCGCGCGCGGGTCTCCATCTTCCATCTGCAGTTGTGGACCGACCGTTCCCTGCGGACGGCGGTCGAGACGGCCGGGCTGCACGTGCTGAGCTACGAGACGGCGACCGAGCTCAGTTGGCCGATCGACCGGTACGCGGTCTTCCTCGCCCAGGAGATGAGGCTGTCGCGTCCTGCCGTGCGCGCCGCGGAAGCCTTCGCGAGCCTGCGCCGGGACCTCCTCGCGGGCGGGCATCTGCTCCGGCGACGCCGAGCACGTGGTCGGGTCGGCCGGCCGGGGAGGCTACTTGCGCGCCTCCAGGAGCAGGTACAGGCCGGCGCGCGGCAGCAGGCGGCGCACGACGGGCCTCGGGTAGAACCGTCTTGCGAGCGAGAGCAGCGGGCCGCGGTGGCGCTGGCCGGCGCCGCCTTCCAGCAGGTCGCCGTGGCTGAGCTGCACGCGCACGGTGCCGTGGCGGAAGCGCTGCAGGAGCCGGCGCGCCTCCCGAACCGAATACGCCTTGGTGCCCGGGCTCTCCAGGTGGCACGCGTACAAGTCGGCGAGCGGCCGCGCAGGGCGCCCCGCGAGCAGCGAGTAGCGCACCCACAGCATGAGGCCGACCAGCGAGTACGAGTGGTAGATCATCGCCCGCAGCGTTCCGCCCGGGCGCAGCACACGCCACGTCTCGTCGACGGCCCGCGCCGTGTCCGGCGTGTGGTGCAGCACGCCCCAGGAGTAGACGAGATCGAAGCTGGCGTCGGCGAACGGCAGCGACTCGGCGTCGGCGACGCGCAAGTCCGAGCGCAGGCCGTGCGCCGCGAGCCGCCCGCGCGTGCGCTCGACGGCGCGCTCGGTGAGGTCGATGCCGGAGAGCGAACGCGGCCCGGAGCGCGCCCATTCGAGATGGTCCGCGCCAAGCCCCACGCCTACCTCCAGCACGTCGCGGCCCGCGCCTTCCTCGAAGCGCGCGAACGGGTGCAGGTACGGCTCCAGCGCGTAGCGCGCGCGCGCCTGGGCCGCCAGCGCCTGCGCCTCGGTCGGGCCGACCGCGTAAGCCTTTTCGCCGCAGGCAGAGTCCTCCCAGAAGCGCCGCACCGCGTCCTTGGCCGCCCCGTGCGCGCGGCTTGCGTCCGCCAAGTGTTCCTCCGCCCGCGCGCGCCACCTCCGTCCGCCGGCCGCGCGCGTGGGCGAAAGGGTACCATGGGTTCCTGCGCTCGACTCCGCGCAAACCGCGACCGGGCCGCACGCAAGCAGCCTGCCGACTGCGGGCTTCCCGTCGCTCCGGCGGCGGCGTGCCGACGCGACGCGGGGCCTGCGCCTCCTGCGCGCCGGTGTGGTAAGGGTGCGTCGCGTGCGTTCTCGCGAGGTGGCCATGTCGAAGGAAGGCGCGGGCGAGTACCGGGCATGGAACGGGATATGGGGGAGGCTGTCCGGCGCCGATCGGCAGCTTTTCACCCGCGGAACGCCGGCCACGTGCCGGCAGCTCAGCCTGCGGTGCTACTTCGAGGATCTGTGGGCGATGCTCGGCGAGCGCCCGGCGAAGTGCATCGAGCTCGGCTCCGGCCGAGGCACCCTGAGCATGTACCTGGCCGCGCGCGGCTGCGACGTGACGATGCTCGACCTGGCCTCCGAGGCGTTCGCCGTGGCGGCCGAGAACTTCGCGAAGGAGGGCCTGCCCGCGCCGAACCTCGTCGCCGCCGATGCCGCCGCCACGGGCCTCCCGGACGGCGCGTTCGACTGCGTGTGCAGCATCGGCCTGCTCGAGCACTTCGACGACCCGCGCCCCGTCCTCGCCGAGACGGTGCGCGTGCTGCGCCCCGGGGGCCTCGCGTTCCACGTGGTGGTGCCGAAGATCCCGGAGCGACGCATGCTCGTCACCAACGCGCTCTTCACTCCGTGGAAACTGCCGCCGCGACGCCTGAAGGACGCGGCAAACCGGCTGCTCGGCCGCAATACAAGAGGCGGCCCCGAGATGAAGCGCACCACCCTCGACACCGACGACTACCGCCGCATGCTCGCCGAGCTGCGCGTCGGCGACGCGACCTGCATCCCGTACAACCCGTACCACGCGGCACACGAGAACGGGCCGCTGGAGCGCCTGCTGGTGACGCCCGTCTACAGGGCACACCGCGCCTTGCGGCATCGCGTCGGCGCCGCGCCCTGGACTCGCACCCTCGAAGCGCTGGCGGCGGCAGTCCTGGTGGCTTTTCGCAAGCCGGGGGCGTGACCGCCCTGGTCCGGGGCGTCGCCGCTGCCTGCAGGCGATGCAGGCGGCTGCGCGCGTTGCCCGGCAAGGCCGTCCGACAAGCCTTGACCGCCCCGCGCGTTGCCGCCTACGGTGCGCCGCGACATGACGGCGACACCCGGCGGGCCGACCATCCTTCTGAACATCACGCACGGCTTCCAGGCGCGGATGCTCCTGCGCTCGCGCATCTCGGAGGTGCTGCAGGCGAACGGCGCGCACCTCGTCGTCTGCTCGCCCAGCAGCGACGAGCCGGCCTTCCGCGCCGAGTTCGAGGGCGGGCGCGCGACGCTCGTCAGGACGCCGGAGCGCTTCTCGCGCGTCGAGTCGAAGCTCATCAACCTGCGCCAGTACCTGCTGATGAACCCCTCGCTCGGCGCCACCCTGAACCACAAGAACGAGGCGTTCAGGCACCAGTCGCCCTTCTGGTACCACTTCGCGCGCACCGGCAACGCCTTCCTCGGGCGCCTCCCCGTGCTGCGCCGCTCCTACATGCGCGCCGAGGAGCTCGTCTTCCGCGGAGACGAGTTCGACCGCCTCCTCGACGCCAGCGCGCCGGGCCTCGTCGTCACGGGCACCCCGGGCTTCAACCCGTTCGACATCCACCTGCTGCGCGCCGCCAGGCGCAAGGGCATTCCCACCGCCACGGTCATGCTGTCCTGGGACAACCTGAGTTCCAAGGGCTACATGAACGGCACGCCCGACCACCTGCTCGTCTGGAGCGAGGTCATGGCCGACGAGGCCGCGGAGCTCCACGACTTCCCGCGGTCGCGCACCCGCTGGACGGGCGCGGCCCAGTTCGACGTGTACCACGGCCACCGTCAGCGCTTCGACCGCGCCGCGTGGCGCCGTGCACACGGCGTCCCCGGCGACGCCGGCCTCATCCTGTACGGGACCATCAACCCGGCCATCCTTCCCCACGAGTTCGGCATCGTCGAGCAGCTCGCGCGCGCGGTGGCCGGCGGGGCGCTGCGGCGCCCCTGCCACCTCTGGATCCGCCTGCACCCGCAGATGGTCAAGGGACCGTTCCGCACCTCCATCGAGCCGTACCGGAAGCTTGCGGGCCCCTTCGTACACGTCGAGGAGCCGCCGGTACGCGACTCGGCGCTGGCGTGGGACCTCCCCAAGGAAGACTCGCTGCACCTGGCCGACCTGCTCTGCGCCTCGGACGTGATGCTGACGCCCTGCTCCACGCTCGTCATCGACGCGGCCTGCACCGACACACCGGCCGTCAGCGTGCTCCACGACGGCCCCGCCGCCGTGCACCCCCGTCTCTCGGTGCGCCGCTTCGCTCACTACACGCACTACTCGCGGCTGCTGCGCACCGGCGGCGCAGCCCGTGCATACAGCTTCGAGGAGTGCCTGCGCCAGATCGAGGCCTACCTCGAAAACCCGCAGTTGCACCGCAAGGAACGCCAGACCATCGTCGCCGAGCAGCTCGGCCGCCTCGACGGCCTCTCGGGCGAGCGCACCGCCGGCGCCCTGCTCGAGATCGCCTCCGGCGCGCGGCTGCGCCGAGGGCGCATCCGGCCCGCAGGGTCCGGCTCCTGACGGGCGCGCCGGCCCCGACCGGCAGGTCGTCGGTGTCGATTCGGCCTGTTTTCGATTCCGGCGGGGGTCGGCCGGCTCGACGCGGGTGGTCCCAGCCCGGGAGCACTGCCTGGCGGCGAGCTGGGCGAGTGTCGCGGAGGCGCGGCTTCAAGGCGGGAGCTGCGACCCGGTCTGCTCGGCTCCGATCTGCGACCGCCGCCGGAAGAACGATTCCGGCTCATGCGCAAGTGCGTCGAGGAGGTGGGGGGGCGCCTGGCGCCACCCGGGCGCAACTCGGCGACCTGCTGATCCACCTGCCGGACGACATGCTCGTGAAGGTGGACCGGACCCGCACGAGCTGCTGCCTCGAAGTGCGCTTCCCGTTCCTCACCCGGAGCCTGTGCGGGCCTGCGTTCCGCATCCCCGACGACGTGCGCTTCCGGTCCGACGAGTCCGAGCGGGTGCCGCGCCATCTCGCCGCCACACGCTTCTCGCACTGGATTGCCCGGCGACCCGGGCAGGGGTCGCCATCCCGCGGCTCGTCTGGATGCGTTCCGACGCGGTCGCCTCCCGCCGGGATGCGATGCTGCGGTCGCCCGCCGTCGCCGGACTTCTCGATGCGCGGGCGGTTTCCGGCCTCTTCGACGACGTGCCAGCCCGGCGCCCGGGTCTTCGCACCGGGAGGGGCGACGATTCGCTCGCTCTCCTGGCCTTCGACGCCTGGCACGCGCGGTACGCGGCACGGTGCCCGTTACGCGGCGCGTTGCCCCCGGGCGCTTCACGCCCGTCTCCGTTCCGAACCGCGGTCGCGTCGGCGTCCCCTTGCGCGCCGGATCGGCGCTCGTGTAGGGTGCGCCCTCCGTGCGGGCCTCGACCGAGGCCTGGGCGAGGGTGCGGTGGCGCGCGTGCGTGCGGATGGGGGAGCCTGAGGCCCGATGCGAGTGCTGGTGACAGGCGGGAGCGGGTTCGTCGGGTCATGGCTCGTGCGCAGGCTCGTCGCCGCGGGCGGTGCCGATGTGACGGTGCTCCTGCGCGAGTCGGGCCAGGCTTGGCGCATTCGGGACGTGCTCGACCGGGTGCGGGTCGTCGAAGGAGACCTCGCTCGTCCGGACTCGTACGCCCGCGCGCTGGACGAACTCCGGCCCGAAGCGGTGGCACACCTTGCCTGGGGAGGGGTTGCCGGCCGCGAGCGAAACGAGCCGGCGCAGGTCGCCAACATCGAGGCCACCGTCCGGCTGCTGCAAAAAGCGGTCGACGCGGGGGCAGGCACCTTCATCGGACTGGGCTCGCAGGCCGAGTACGGTCCGTGTCCGGCGCGGATTCCCGAGACCGCCGCGACCGCGCCGACCACGCTCTACGGGGCGTCGAAGCTCTCCGCGGCGCTCGTCGCCCGCGCCTTCTGCGCGCTGCGGGGAGTCCGGTTCGCCTGGATGCGGCTGTTCGCGGCATACGGCCCGATGGACGATCCCGGCTGGCTCATCCCCCACCTCTGCCTCACGCTCCTTTCGGGAAAGTCGCCATCGATGACCGCCGCCGAGCAGCGGTGGGACTACCTGTTCGCCCCGGACGCGGCCGAGGCCATCGCCCGGGTTGTGCTGGAGCCTGCGGCCGAGGGCTTCTTCAACCTGGGGTCGGGGCAGCCGGTGCCAGTCCGTTCCATTGCCGAGCAGGTGCGGGACCTCGTGGATCCCGCGTTGGAAACCGGCTTCGGCAAGGTACCGTACCGCCCCGACCAGGTCATGCACATGGAGGCGGATACTGCTCGGCTCGAACAGGCGACCGGCTGGCACCCCGCAACGCCGCTTGCGACCGGCCTCGAACGAACGGTCGCCTGGTTTCGCAATCATCGGAGCCGCCATGTCGTCCAATGATCTCGCGCGCAGGATCCGCGTCGACTCGCTGCGGACGGTGCACAAGGCCCGCGCTTCCCACATCGGCAGTTCGCTTTCCATTGCCGACATCCTCGCGGTTCTCTACGAGGATATTCTCCGGTCGAGGCCGGCAGAGCCGGCGTGGCCGGACCGCGACCGCCTGATTGTGAGCAAGGGCCATGCCGCCGCCGCGGTCTACGCCGCACTGGCCAACCGAGGCTTCTTTCCGAGGGATTGGCTGGACACCTACTGCGCCGATGGGAGCCGGCTCGCGGGCCACATCACCCACGGCGTGCCCGGCGTGGAGCTCTCCACCGGCTCGCTGGGGCACGGCCTGCCGGTGGCGGCGGGCCTGGCCGTCGCGGCGCACCGCGGGGCGCTGTCCTGGCGCGTCTTCGCACTCCTGAGCGACGGAGACTGCGACGAAGGGTCGACCTGGGAGGCGGCGTTGTTCGCCGCGCACCACCGTCTGGAGAAGCTCACCGCCATAGTCGACTACAATCGAATCCAGGGCTTCGGGCGGGTCGGAGAGGTTCTGGAGCTCGATCCGCTCGGGGACAAGTGGCGTGCTTTCGGATGGGGGGTGGTCGAAGTCGACGGTCACGACCACGGGGCGTTGCGCACGGCGCTCGAGGGGCCTGCGCAGGCCGGCAGGCCCACCGCCGTCATCGCGCACACCGTCAAGGGCAAAGGCGTCGGGTTCATGGAGGATCGGCTCGAGTGGCACTACAAGTCGCCCACCGACGAGCAGCTCTTGCACGCGCTTCGGGGCCTGGGGGAGGATGGATGAGGACCGCCTTCATAGAAGCATTGTGCCGCCGGGCCGCGGTCGACCCGCGGGTCTGGCTGCTGACGGGCGATCTGGGCTGGTCGGTGCTGGAGAAGTTCTCGAACGCCCACCCCGGGCGCTACCTGAACATGGGCGTCGCCGAGCAGAACATGACCGGCGTGGCCGCGGGGCTCGCGCTCGCGGGAAACGTGGTCTTCGTCTATTCGATCGCCAATTTCCCCACCCTGCGCTGTCTCGAGCAGATCCGCAACGACGTCGCCTACCACGCGCTGCCGGTGAAGATTGTCGCGGTGGGCGGAGGACTCGCCTACGGCACCCACGGCTACTCCCACCACGCCGTGGAGGACCTGGCGGTGCTGCGCGCGCTTCCCGGAATGACCGTCGTCGCACCCGGCGATCCGTTGGAGACGGCGGCCGCCGTGGAGGCCGCCGCGCAGATGCCGGGGCCCTGCTACCTGAGACTGGGCAAAGCCGGCGAGCCGCGGGTGCATGCGCGGCCTCCGGAATTCGCCGTCGGGAAGGCAATCCGCATGCGCGACGGCACCGATGTCACGCTCATCAGCATCGGCGGCATGCTCGCCGGCACCTGCGAGCTGGCGCGGCGGCTCGCCGACCGGGGAATCTCCTGCCGGGTGGAGAGCATGCACACGTTGAAGCCGCTCGACGACGAGACGGTCCGCGCCGCCGCGCGCGAAACCGGAGCCATCGTCACCGTCGAAGAGCACGGCATCGTGGGCGGCCTGGGAACGGCGGTCGCCGAAGTGCTGGCCGGGGCCGAGGGCGCGCACTGCGCGTTCCGGCGTTTCGCGCTGCCCGACGAGGTGTTCCACCGGACCGGCAGCGCGGCGTACCTGTGGCGGGCGGCGGGCGACCTCGAGCAGCTCGTGGTGGAAATGGTCTCTTCCCGCCGCCGGAAAGCGGGGTGAACGATGTCCTCCGCCCGCAAGCTCATCAGCATCGTCACTCCCTGCTTCGACGAGGAGGACAACGTCGAGGCCTGCTACCTGGCGGTGAGGGCGCTCTTCGAGGGACCGCTGGCGGCCTACGACCACGAGCACATCTTCTGCGACAACTCCTCCAGGGACCGGACGGTCGAGGTGCTGCGACGCTTGTCGCAGGCCGACCCGCGGGTCAAGGTCATCGTCAACGCGCGCAACTACGGCCCGTTCCGGTCCAACTTCAACGGGTTGATGAGCGCATCGGGCGACGCCGTCGTGGTGCAGCTCGCGGTGGACCTGCAGGAC
>Ga0172368_10002055_pt1 | contig 26332 bp, 22 predicted proteins | sample Lak11m_FD_114540 | JGI IMG/M metagenome (GOLD analysis project Ga0172368, IMG submission 114540) | Freshwater microbial communities from Kabuno Bay, South-Kivu, Congo - kab_022012_11m | ecosystem: Environmental > Aquatic > Freshwater > Lake | place: Democratic Republic of the Congo: South-Kivu...
CCGTTGCCTGAGTTCCCGCGCTCGACGGTGGATGGTTATGCTGTCCGCGCACGCGATACGTTTGGTGCAACCGACTCTTTGCCTGGTTATTTGACTCTGATTGGCGAAGTCCCGATGGGCGACACGCCTGAGTTTAAAATTCAACAAGGTCAGTGTGCGTTGATCCACACCGGCGGCATGTTACCTCCGAGTGCGGACGCAGTGGTGATGCTGGAATACAGCCAACCAATGGGTAGGGGCGGATCGCGATCCGCCCCTACAGAAATTGAAATCATGCGCGCTGTAGCAGAGGGCGAAAACGTAATCAAAGTTGGAGAGGATGTAAAAGCCAGTCAAACGGTCATCCGCCGCGGGGTTCGCTTGCGGCCCGCCGAGATCGGTGGCTTGATGGCGCTGGGAATCACCAGTTTGCGCGTAGCCAGGAAGCCGCGTGTCGGTCTGATTTCGTCCGGCGATGAAGTTGTTGCACCGAATCAATCCCCGCGTCCAGGACAGGTCCGCGATGTCAATGCTTACACACTGGGCGCGTTGATTATCAAATCGGGCGGGGAGGCGGTGCAATATGGCATCGTGTCTGACGAAATGGTGGTGCTGACTTCAACTGCATCCAAAGCTTTGACCGAATGTGACGTGGTGATTATTACCGCTGGTTCCTCGGCCAGCACGCGTGACATGACTGCCGAAGTGCTTTCGTTGCTGGGTGTGCCTGGTGTGCTGGTGCATGGAATAAATACCCGCCCCGGCAAGCCAACTATTTTGGGTGCGTGCAACGGTAAAGCTGTGATCGGCCTGCCAGGTAATCCTGTCAGCGCGTTGGTGAATGGTTATTTATTTGTTGTGCCAATCATTGAAAAATTATTGGGCGCATTGCCGAAGGTTCAAGCTACTGTGAACGCGCGTCTGACAGTTAACCTGTCATCTCAAGCTGGCCGCGAGGATTGGTGGCCGGTGAAATTATTTCGCTCTGAGCGGGGCGAATACAACGCTGAACCAATTTTTGGAAAAAGCAATTTGATCTTCACACTTGCTTCAGCAGATGGACTTTTGCGAATCCCACCCGATGCAACGGGTTTGAGCGCGGGGGAAATAGTAGAAGTGATTTTGATTTAATCTGAATTGGCTTGATGTTTCTTTTCCAAGCCTCTTGTCAATAATAATAAGATTACTGAAACTCCCACCAGCATTACTGACAATGCAATCGCCACACCCAGACTGCGCTCGAAGCCGAGATAGATTGCTAGAGGCATGGTCTGTGTGGTCCCCTCCAAATTTCCGGCAAACAAAATCGTCGCACCAAATTCGCCAAGGGCGCGCGTCCAGGTCAGGATAGCGCCGCCGATCAAGGCGCGTCCCGCCAGCGGGAACATGACTTCGCTGAATAATTGCCATTGATTTGCGCCCTCCACGTGTGCGGCTTCTTCCATCTGAACATCCACTTCGGCGAAGCCGATGCGCGCCGCGCGGATATACAGTGGGGCCGAGACAAATGTTTGTGCCATTATTACGGCCGTTGTTGTGAAAGGGAGGCTGATACCAAGCATACTCAATGCTGAACCAAATACACCCTGACGTCCGAACGCGATCAGTAACGCGAGTCCAGCCACCGAGGGCGGCAGAACAACCGGCAGGTCAATCAACAATTCAACAAAACTTTTGCCAAAGAATTCCCAGCGTGCCAGCATGTAAGCCAGTGGTGTGCCGAACGCAATTGTGATGACGACGCTTATCAGGCTGGTAATCAGGCTGAGACGCAGGGAGGTCAGCGCGCTTGGCGAAAGGGCGTAGGAGAAAAAATTTTTGTCAAGCGAGCGCAAGACTAGAGCCAGCAAAGGCAGGCCAAGCAGGGCAATGAGAACCAGGCTGGGTAAGATGAAAATCCAGTCGCGATGCCCATTTGATGCAAGGTGGCGAAAGAAGCGGCGCAGGGAACTCATTGAACCGGCATGAAGCCCCATTTATTGAGAACATCCTGCCCTTCTGACGAAAGCACATACGCGATGAATTGCGCGGCCAAATCAGAATTAGGCGACTTAGCTAGTGCCGCAATCGGATATTTCGCGATGACATTGAAATTTGTCGGGATTTCAATGTTCTTCAATTCGGGCGTTGCGACGGCGTCTGAAACATAAACGATGCCTGCATCTGCTTCGCCTAATTGGACTTTCGCGACAACTTGCTTCACATCGTTTTCGTTCGAGACCACATTTGCCAAAACTTTGGTTTTGAAGTCACTCCCGAATAAAGAATCTTTGCTCATGTTATCTAAAATTTGACGGGCATATTTCCCGGCCGGGACAGTGTCGGCGGCGAGGACAAGTTTGAGGCCAGGTTTAGCCAGGTCGTTCAGCGTCTGTACATTCGCTGGATTATTCGGCGGCGAAATCACAACAAGTTTGTTTGTCAAAAACATGTGCGATGCATTTCGCTCGATCAATCCATCTTTTACGGCGTTATCCATTTCGGCTTGATTTGCCGAGGCAAAGATATCAGCAACGGCGCCCTGCTCGAGTTGAGTCCGAAGCGTTTGTGATCCGGCGAAATTAAATTTTACCGTCACTCCCGGGGAAATGGTTTCGAAGGTTTTTCCAATTTCTGCGAACGCCTGCGTGAGTGACGCTGCGGCGAAAACGGTCAACGTGCGGGAAGTGGGGCTGGGCGCACAAGCTGACAGTGCGATGACGTAGAAAAGCAAAATTATTTTTTTCATATTTCGAATTGTATCACCGGCAAGTTCGACTATAATTTCCCAATACATGTCTGTCTATCTTCACGATATTCCGCTCGAACAAGCCCAATCCAGATTTAAGTCTGCGCTTCAAGACGCGGACCTGTGGCGGGTGCTCGCTTCCGAAATGATTCTGCTCAACGAGCATGCCCTCGGACGCGTTTCAGCAGAGCCGATCTGGGCCAAAGTTTCTTCACCGCATTATCACGCATCCGCCATGGATGGCTTCGCGGTCAAAGCTGAAGAGACGAATGGGGCGCAACCTTCATCACCTGTCTCGCTTGAAATTGGAAAACAAACAAAATATCTCGATACAGGCGACCCGTTGCCCGATTGGGCGAATGCAGTTATCCCGATTGAAAATGTAGAATCGTTGGATGAGCATGGTGAAATCACGCAGGCAATCCGCGCGCCTAAGTTGATTCGAATCCGCGCAGCAGTTGCGCCGTGGAGTCATGTCCGCCCGCTTGGCGAAGATATTGTTGCCACGCAATTGGTTTTGCCCGCTGGTCATGTTTTGCGTCCGGCTGATTTGGGTGCGATTGCCGCGGCGGGATATCAGGAAATAAAAGTGGCGCGCAAGCCGCGCGTGGCGATTCTTCCAACCGGCACGGAACTTGCCCCGATCGGTAGTGATTTAAAATCTGGCGATATTCTTGAATACAACTCACTGGTGATGGCGGCACAGATCAAAGCTATGGGTGGCGAACCGACTCGTTTTCCGATCACGAAAGATGATTTCGATTTAATTTGTCAACGAGTGGAAGAAGCCGCGCAGAATTACGATTTGGTTCTGCTCAATGCTGGCTCGTCCGCGGGCGCTGAAGATTTTTCGGCGAAGGTCGTTCAAAAACTTGGAACACTTTTGGTTCATGGAGTCGCAGTCAGGCCGGGGCATCCTGTAATCTTGGGGACGGTAGACCGTAGACCGCGGACCGCAGATGATGAGTTATCCACTGTCCATTGTCCATTGTCTACCGTCCCGATCATCGGCGTTCCCGGCTATCCCGTCTCTGCTGCGCTGACGATTGATATTTTTGTCGAGCCGATTATTGCTAAGTGGCTCGGACGTAGGCCAAACGAACTTCCAATTGAAACCGCGATATTGACAAGAAAAATAAATTCTCCAGCAGGCGATGACGATTATGTCCGCGTGGCGGTGGGGAAGGTGGGTAACAAACTTCTGGCCGCACCGCTTTCGCGCGGAGCAGGAGTCATTACTTCATTAGTTCAAGCGGATGGCCTTGCTCTTCTGCCTCGCGGTGTTCAAGGTCTCGAAGCGGGCGAGCAAGTAAAGGTTCGTTTGTATCGAAGCAGGGCTGAGATTGAACGTACGATTTTTTGCATCGGCTCGCACGATCTGACGCTTGATTTGCTGGCACAATTTTTAGCAGAGCATGATCGTAGATTTGCATCGGCCAATGTCGGCTCACAAGGCGGACTTGTCGCGCTTCGACGCGGCGAGGCGCACCTGGCCGGTTCACATCTGCTTGACCCCGCTACAGGCGAGTACAACATTTCATCCATTCGGCAATACATGCCGAATATTCCAGTCAAAGTAGTTGCGCTTGTTGGGCGCGATCAAGGTCTGATGGTGAGGCGCGGCAACCCGAAGCGTGTAAAAGATTTGGAAAGCCTCACCCGGCCCGAGGTCCGCTTTGTGAACCGGCAGCGCGGTGCGGGCACGCGCGTCCTGCTCGATTATCATCTGAATTTATTGAGCATAACTGGCGAGCAAATCCTCGGCTATAATCAGGAGGAATATACACATCTCGGCGTTGCGGTGGCGGTTGCATCTGGCCGCGCTGATTGTGGACTTGGAATTGCGGCCGCGGCCCAGGCACTTGACTTGGATTTTATTCCGCTTTTTCAAGAACGTTATGATCTGGTCATCCCGAAGGAACATGCTGATAATGAATTGCTTGCGCCTCTCTTCCGACTTTTAGCCGGGGATGAGTTTCGAGAATCGGTTTCCAAGCTGACAGGTTACGATGTGTCCGTGATGGGCACTCTAATTTTAGAGGACGAATGAACGATGCAATCATCATTGACGACAATCACTCCACGGCTGATGCTCTTCATCAGATGATGACGGTATTGGATATTCCTGCGCGTGTTGCATATGGCGCCAGCTCGGCGATGTCGCTACTGAGTGGATTTACCCCAAGCCTGATGATCTTGCTCGATATCAACATGCCTGGCGTGGATGGCCTTGAAATTCTGGCATACCTGCGCCGCGAGCCGAGGCTTATTCCTGTTCCGGTAATTGTCATTACGTCCGACGATCAAGCCGAGACGCGGGCGCGCGTGATGAAGGGCGGCGCAACCGCAATGATCATTAAGCCGGCAACATTGGAATCGCTGGAAGAGAATCTAAAGAAAATCGGGATCATGAATTAATTACTCATTCTGAAATCAAAGGAGCAGGCTTTTTCAAGTCTGCTCTTTTTTGTTACGCACACTTTGATTGTTAATTCTTATGTGTATAATAGCGAGTGCATGAAAAACCATTTAATCTTTGCTGTTGTCTTATTCACCCTGATAGTGTTATCCGCTTGCGGCAATTATTCCGCTGTTAATTCTTCGGTGCCTTTGGCAACCGTCCCTCCTGATTTTGCGGGAAAGACAAACCCTCTTAGTTCAGATGCTTCAACTGCTGGCGCAGCCATCTTCAAAACATATTGTTCATCCTGTCATGGCGATACTGGTCGCGGTGACGGTGTGCCGGTATGTATTTGGATCCCAAGCCTGCCAATTTGGTAATGCTCAACTCCACCGTCGCGGATGATTTTCTGTATTGGCGTATCAACACCGGCAAAGAAGGTACTTCCATGCCGGCATGGAAGGGCGTTTTGGACGAACAACAGATCTGGCAAGTCATCGTGTTTATTCGCACATTCAAGTAACCATCTCCATTTACTTAGATAATTCTTAAATGCAACAAGCCATTTCTCTATTATAATATCGGCCTAAGGAGACCCACTTATGCCGATTTCTGCTGGACTCCCTGCTCCCGAATTTAATCTTCTTGACGATACAAACAAGTTGCGTCGTCTCTCGGATTTTCGCGGGCAGCCCGTTATCTTATACTTTTACCCCGCTGACGATACTCCCGGCTGCACCAAGGAAGCCTGCAATTTCCGCGATGACTATTCTGCTTATCAAGCCGCGAGTGTGACTATTTTGGGCGTCAGTCCGGATTCAGTTGAATCACATGTCAAGTTTAAAAATAAATTTCAGCTTCCTTTTCCGCTTCTTGCCGATGATGATCATAAAGTTTGCAATCTATACGGAGTTTGGGGACCGAAAAAATTTATGGGGAAGTCTTACGAAGGGGTGCTCCGCACTACTTTCTTGATTGACTCACAGGGCAATATTGTGCAGGTCTTTGAAAATGTCCGCCCTGCCGAGCACAGTGTAGAGGTCCTGACAGCACTGAAAGCAATTTGACTATATCTGTTATTAGTCGCTGAAAATGGCGGCTTTTTTTGTTTTAGCAATTTGCCAAATATGCGTGACAAATTCGAGGAAATTTGGTAAATTAGGCATCTCGTGTGATCTCGGCGAGAATATTATTATAAGATGTTCCTGATTGTGAAATTATTCTTATAAGTTTGGATTTAACAACCGCCCCTTGTTTTACGATTATTTGTTGTATCGTGGGACAAGGGGAAAGTGTGCCAGAAGCAAATGTATGAGTCGAAAGTCTAGGAGAGAGAGCATATGCGACATTTTGTAATTGTCGGCGTGCTGGTCATTCTTGTGGCCGCCCTGACTAACGTTGGGCTGAACTACATCCATCTGATGCCGGTTGAGGCCAGCGCCCAATCCATCCCCGTGGATTGGCTATGGAACCTTGATATTGAGGTGATTTCGTTTTTGTTGGCGCTCATCATTGTTCCGATAGCGTATAGTCTCGTCGTCTTCCGACGGAAAAAGGGGGATACTACAGACGCAGAACATATCGAAGGCAATACGCCGCTTGAGATCACCTGGACGATTATCCCGCTTTTTGTAGTGTTGATCTTTGCCTATCTCGGTGCCTATACTCTGGGAGAAATTCGGGTTGTAGATCCCAGCGCGGCAGAGATCAAGGTCAAGGCTATCCAATGGGCCTGGTCGTTTCAATACCCCGAAGGATTTATTTCCAAAGAACTTCATTTGCCGGTCAACAAGCAAGTTGTCTTGAAAATGGAATCGGGCGATGTTATTCACTCATTTTGGGTCCCGGAATTCCGTATCAAGCAGGATGTCTTGCCGGGCCGCGTGACCGATTATCGCATCACACCGATTCTTGTGGGAAATTATATGGTTCGTTGTGCGGAATTATGTGGCACATCGCACGCGTATATGGAAGCCCCAGTCGTTGTTTCATCGCAGGCAGATTACGATGCCTGGGTTGCATCGCAGGAAGCCATTGCCGCTGTCGCCGCGCAGACTCCAGAAGGACGTGGAGAACAACTTGCCAACGCGAGTGGTTGTCGAGGCTGCCATACAATTGATGGCAGCAAACTAGTCGGGCCAACTTGGCAGGGGCTTTTTGGTTCACAAGTGTCCCTTTCGGACGGCACAACTGTTACAGCGGATGATGCTTATATAACTGAGTCAATTGCCAAACCGAGCGCCAAGATCGTCAAAGGTTTTGAGACGACAACAGCGATGCCTAAATTTGATTTGACCGATGCTCAAATCAAGGACCTTGTCGCCTATATTGCGACGCTGAAATAAATAAATTTAGACCTGGCAAGCAAGCCTTGTCAGGTCTAATCGTGGAGGATACATGAAAAAATTCTTTTCATCTGCCCTGTGGCATGGCTTTCTCTGGCAGGCTATCGGTTGGACGTTGGGCGCGTCATTCCTTACGTTGATACGCGTTCTGATGGGATTAAACCCTTTTGCGACTTTCGGCTTTACTGAACCCGCCTGGGTGTTTGGTGGACTGGTCGGTGCGCTTTCCTTCCTCGGCGGAAGTGGTGTAGTGTCGGATTGGTTTAAATGGGCGAAAGGCGAGGAGACTCCTGAGCATCATCAGGATCCGGATGGCTGGGAAAAATTCATAAATATTTCACTTGATCACAAGGTGATCGGTGTTCAGTATACGCTGAGCGCCTTGTTGCTTCTCGTGATCGGCGGCATATTTTCTCTGATCTTCCGTACTGAGTTAGCCCAACATGGATTGCAGTTCCTAAGTTTGCAGTGGTACAACACCTTAATGGCCCTGCATGGCATGGTGATGATCATAGGAATCTTGTTGGGGATTGCGGGTGTGATCAACTATATCTTGCCTCTTCTTATCGGTGCACAAGATATGGCCTTCCCGCGACTGAATGCATTTTCCTACTGGCTTGCGCCTCCGGCTGCAATCCTTTTGCTCTCAAGTATGGCACTGGGCGGTTTCGATACCGGCTGGACGGGCTACCCGCCGCTATCTGCCCGCACTCCTGTCGGGATGCAGATGTTCTTCCTCGGCGTTATTGTTGCGGGCTGGTCATCCGTTCTCGGCGCGTTGAACACGATAGCCACTGTGATCCGCATGCGCGCGAAAGGTATGACCGCTTTCCGTTTGCCGATATTTGTCTGGGCAGCAATTGCCACTTCGATCATAGCCATGACTGCTACACAATTAATCGGTCTTTCATTCCAGATGGTCATGTTCCAGCGTTTGTTTGGGATGGGCTTCTTCGATCCTGCCAAGGGAGGCGATCCTATCCTGTTCCAGCATCTGTTCTGGTTCTATTCCCACCCGGCGGTCTACGTGTTCATTCTGCCTGGTCTCGGGATAATCTCTGAGCTTTTGCCGGTCTTCGTTCGCAAACCGCTGTTTGGCTATCGCTGGATCGCCATGTCGTCGCTCGGCATTGCGTTGGTGGGCTTCCTCGTTTGGGCGCACCATATGTATACATCTGGCATGAACGAATATCTGCGCGTTCCCTTTATGTACAGTACCTTGCTTGTTGCAGTTCCCACCGGGGTCAAATTCTTCTCATGGGTGGCAACGATCTGGAGGGGAAAGGTCACAGGCCCATATCCTACGGCCTTTCTCTTTGTGCTGGGCGGGATCGTGGTCTTTCTGATGGGCGGTTTATCCGGCCCTCCCAACGCGACTGTGGCAACCGACCTTCATCTTCAAGATACTTACTGGATTGTTGGACATTTCCACGATACCTTGTTTGGTGGATATCTCCTCCCATTTTTTGCGGCGATTTACTTTTGGTTTCCAAAAGCGACCGGGCGTCGCATGAACGAGGCTCTCGGCCGGCTTCATTTCTGGTTGATGACCCCGTCTTTTATTGTATTAACTCTTTTGATGATGCGCATCGGTTTGCTTGGGATGCGCCGTCGCATCGCGGATTATGACGCCTCTCTAGGTTTTGATCCTTATCACCTTGTCATGACTATTACCGCTTTTGTAATTGCTTTTTCAGTGTTGATCTTCTTTATAAATTTCTTCCGCAGTATGAAAAATGGCGAACCCGCCACCGGTAATCTGTGGAATTCTCGCTCACCAGAGTGGCAGGTTTCCTCACCCATGCCAGTACACAATTATGACCAGCCGTTCGAAGTGGTAGGCGAGCCGTATGATTATGGTTTGGCCGATTCAGTCTATGTAAAATTCGCCAACAAAAAAACAGGCGGAAGGAATTAAATTATGGCACATCTGAACAAATCTGAAGCATTCCGCCAGGGCGCACTTATCTTTGTATTCCTGGCTGTATTGACCGCACTCGAATTTTTCGTGGCAATTGCAATTGGCTCGGTGGTGTTGCTGGTAACCATTGCGTTAGTTAAATTTGGGTTGGTTTTGCACTACTATATGCATATCTATAAACTTAATGCAACGGAAGATCCTGATATTGATCAACATAGCTATGCTTATAAGTTGACCACCAGCAGGCTGGGTCTCTGGCTCTTTTTGCTCTCTGATTCCTTCGTCTTTGGCGGGCTTGCAGTCTCGCGCTTCTATTTGCTGGGGTTGACCCGCCCGCCTCTCAACCAGATCCTTGGCCTGGTTGTGACCTCTGTATTGCTGCTCTCCTCGTTCTTTATGAATCGAGCCGAAGTCTCCATGGAACATGGTGATCGCAAAAACTTTATCCTGTTTACATCGTTGACGCTGGTACTCGGACTCGCGTTCGTGGCGGGAGTCCTTGGAGTAGAGTGGCCGTCTGCGATGGCGGAAGGCGTTACCCCGTCGACGAATGCGGCGGGCGCCATCTTCTTCATGATGACGGGGATGCACGCCTTTCATGTTATTACAGGCCTGATCTTTCTTGGTGTCATTATTCGTAACGGTTCGCGCGGTCTTTACTCGCCCGAGAAGCATTGGGGTGTTGAAGCAGCCACTGTTTACTGGCATTTTATCGATGTGGTCTGGATCTTTTTCTACCCTGCGCTATATCTGATCGGCAAGATCTTCTAGTAGATTTTGTTATACGAGTTAAGAGCAACCTTATTCATATGGGTTGCCCTTAACTCGTGAAAGGCGGAAAATTTGAGTGCGACCGGTTGATCTTGCGGGGACTGTGGCCACGAGTTTAAGACAAATGATTTGAGCATTATGCTCATGGAGATGGCGCGTAATATAAAAACTGGTGATAGACTCCCAATTATCCCGCATTCGGAATTAAAGACGATGTTTTGTCAGCATAGCTTGGAAAGAATAATGGAATCTGGTCTGGATTACAAATGCTCCTCAAACGTATACTAATTGCTTCCCTGCTCGGATTGTTGTTTGGTATTGTTGTAAGCGAAATTTCTTTTTTGCTGCTGCGTCAATATGACCGCGCCCCTCAACGTATCGAATTGACTATTCCAACGGGTACTGCTGCAAGGATCGCTCAGGGTGAGTCGCCGCCAGGCCTCCCGGTTGATATGGGGTTTGTGCTGGGAGACACTCTTGTTGTGATCAATCAGGACGTTGTTGCTCATCAACTCGGCCCGCTCTGGATTCCGGCTGCTTCCACGGCAAGTCTTCGGCTCGAACAGGAAGGGAATCTCGCCTTCCAATGTTCGTTCGAGCCATCTCATTACTTTGGCCTGGATGTGCGAGAGTCTCTCGCAATCAGCACCCGGCTCGTTGGAATTCTTGAAGCCGCCATTCCGATGGGCATCTTGATTTTCTTATATAGTATATTAGTTTGGCCGCTGAAAAAACAAACCGTTTGACTTTTCCGCTTGATTTAATAGATTGCAGTAAAATATGCGGGCGGATGGGCTAGTTGCCCGCCATTTTTTACTTGGAGGTTATCGTGCAACGCAAGACTATGTGGATAGGAATAACAGTTATTGGGATTCTCGCGGTGACAACTGCGATTGTCTTTCTGATCCGAAAACATTCTTTGCTCGGCGCGGTCATCTCTCCGCCCTGGCACGCAGCTGAGATCCATTTAACTGACAGTAACGGAAAACCTTTTGCTTTGAGCAATCTGCGAGGCAAGGTGGTTTTATTATATTTCGGTTATACCAATTGTCCCGATGAGTGCCCATTGACTATGGCTCATCTAAAACAGGCTTTTGATATCCTTGGCGATAAATCCAGAGATGTTCAGGTTATTATGGTTAGCACAGACCCATCACGCGACACGCAGCAGGCTCTGAAGGATTTCATGGGAAAGTTTAATCCGACTTTCCTTGGTCTTACCGGTACACCTGAAGAATTGCAGAAAGCCTGGCAGGATTATGGCGTCACCGTTCTGGATGGCGGTGAAACACACTCCACTTTTCTCTATGTAATTGATCGTGCCGGAGACATACGCGAGACTTTTCAGCCGGATTCGTTACCAGCCAGCATAGCATCCGATGTCAATTCGCTATTGAAAGGCAACTGAATTGCCTCTAGGTGGTGCCCTAAAAAACATCGCTCGTTGTGTTATTTTTACTGCTTACTAAGAAGAACACTTTATGATTATTCGGAGAATGTTCAGTCGCAGTTGGATAGTTGCCACATTTTTGGTTATCTTGGGCGCGTTGGTTTGTACCCGTCTTGGAATCTGGCAATTAGACCGACTCGCCGAACGCCGTGTTTTTAATGCGCATGTCATAGCCATGCGCGCTACTTCTCCGCTCGATTTACCCGCACAGGCCGATTTAACCCAAATGGAATGGCGAACTGTCCGCTTAAATGGAATGTATGACTTTGAGAATCAAATCGCCATCCGGAATCAATTTAATGGCAACCAGTATGGTTATCATCTCATTACGCCGCTTCATCTCTCGGACACTTCGACTGCGCTCAGTGCAAGCGGGACAACGGTTCTCGTTGATCGCGGCTGGATCCCCGCTGATGGCAACTCCACGCCCGCTGACTGGCGAAAATACGACCAGCCGGGCCAGGTAGCTCTCAGCGGAGTCGTCCGCCTCAGTGAAACGAATCCCCCCCTCGGCGGCGAATCCGACCCGACTTTGACTCCCGGTCGGACGCAGCTTGATTTCTGGGTCTTCGTCAATATGGAGCGCATCGCCAAACAAATTCCGTATCCTATTTTGCCAGTTTATATTCAGCTGGATCCTGACCCCAATCGAACTGCCCCGCCTATTCCATACCAACCCGAATTAGATTTGAGCGAAGGCCCGCATCAGGGATATGCGATTCAATGGTTCACCTTTGCGGCTCTGCTCCTTGGCGGGTATCCGTTTTATCTGAAGAAACAGGAATCCGAGAAAAAATGAAATATTCTCTTTCATCTTCGTTTGCCCGATTAACCTTGCTGCTGCTTGGTAGTGTGTTGCTTTTGACAATTGCAGGCCGCCTGGTAGCTGTGACTGGAGCGGCGTTTGCCTGCACAAGTTGGCCCTTGTGTGTGCCGGGCACTTCACTCGGATGGCTCAAACTAGCTCATATAGTTTTTGCGAGCCTATCTGCAATTTTGATGATCTGGCTTTATCTAAAAGCCTGGCGTGAACAACGCGATGATTCCGTTTTGCTTCCGTTGACGACCACTACAACCCTCCTGTTTTTCGGACAGGCATTTGTTGGGGCAATCCAGGTTGTGCGTGGTTTCCCGATGCATTTGGTGGTCCTGCATACTTTTACCGCGGTCGCTCTTTGGATTTCGCTGATCATGCTCGTCTTGATGTCCGGCATGTTGGCTCGCGATGGAAAAGAATTTCCTGCGCAGGTATTTCGCCGACGATTGAGTGACTTTTTTATTTTGAGCAAGCCCTTGATCGTTGCCCTCTTGCTCGTTACCGCCTTTGGCGGCCTGGTAATGGGTGGCAGGACCTGGCCTTCGCCCTCGCTTGCTTTTTGGACGTTGCTTGGCGGAGCGTTGGCCGCAAGTGGGTCATCGGCTCTGAATCAATATATTGATCGCGAACTCGACAAGAATATGCAGCGGACATCCAAACGCCCGCTCGCAGCCGGACGTTTGACTCCTGCCGAGGGTCTGGCTTATGGCCTTGCTCTATGTTTGACGAGTTATTACATTCTGGCGGGTTTTGTCAATCTGACGGCGGCTCTTTTGTCTCTGGCTGGGATTTTCTATTATGTGATTTTTTATAGCGTCTGGCTAAAGAAAGCCACGGTTCAAAATATAGTGATTGGCGGCGGAGCTGGGGCCATTCCGCCGATGGTGGGCTGGGCCGCGGCCGCCGGGCATCTTACCCTCGCAGCTTGGATCCTGTTCTTGATTATCTTCATGTGGACGCCGCCGCATTTCTGGGCCTTGTCAATTGTTCGCATGAAAGATTATGAGAACGCCGGTGTCCCAATGCTGCCCGTTGTGAAGGGTGAGCGGGAGACGCGTCGGCAGATTTTGATTTATACCTTTGTGTTGGTCGGCGTAACCTTGTTGCTTCCGCTCATTAAAGCCACTGGCATTGTTTACCTGGTCTCGGCCATCGTGCTTGGCTTGTGGCTGATCTATGGCGCATGGCGCGTCTGGACTGTACCTGGAAACAAAGTGGCCTGGATGATGTATCGCTGGACAAGCATGTATCTGGCGTTCATTTTTCTGGCGCTAATGATTGATGCGGTTGTATAGTGCCCTGAATAAAAACAAGCTTCTACTGCAGATCGTATAGATAATATGTGCCCCCGAAATTTTCAACCAATTTGAGTCGTGTTTGAAGGCTGCTCAAGGCTTGCCAATCGGTTGGGTTGAACATTAGGGCATCGTATTTTTGTACGAAATCTGCGCCTGTTTTGAAGAGCAAAACGTGAGTATAGCCTTTAGCGCGCCAAGTTCCAATTAGCTTGTCGATATTTTGTGACTGCCGCCAGTCGTGATACCAACAATCAATAATTTCATCTCCATCGCATTTGGGCAGGCATGCAAATTCGCGTGGCTCCCAGAGCATGAGCACATGCGAACCATCGGGTAGGACGTTGATTCCCTGGGCCGCACGCTCGTATTCTCCCAGGTTATTTTCCAAAAAGGTTTGACGCGACTCAAGTTGTAAAACAGCGGAAAATGTCCCTGTTGATATGTCTTGGTTGATGGTTGTAAAAGCAGTGGAGCCAAGTACAAAAATAACTAGCGCCCCGGCGATATTCCAGAATCGAATATTGAATGCGCTCACCTTGGAAATTGCTGAAAATCCGGCAGCGCATAAAAAGGCCCAGGCGGGGAATGTTGCGAGAAATAATCGCGTTTGGGTCAACAACCCACGAAACTGACTGGAAATTGCCCATGTCAGGAATGTTGTCACCATAATTGTTGTCATCAAAATGATGACATTTCGTTGGTCTCTTGAAAAATTTTTCCAGCCGATCAGGGCGAGTGGACTCAATCCAATAAGCAGAGGGCCCATCGAGGTGCCGAATCCATCCTGTTGGTCAACACCCCAAAATGTAGCCTGCCATGGGATTAACAGGATGCGTGTCCAATCATTGGTTTTCGGGGCGAAGTTGTAAAAGGCTAGACGTATGCTGTCCATAGCGCCAGCAGGAAATACAAGTGGATAAAAAGGATTGCCGGTTGCAAGAGCGTTTTTGACCCACCAAGGAGATGTGATTAAAAATGCGCTTAATCCGAAGATGGCCAGAGATGAAAAAAATCTTCTTCGTGGGTAAGGCGTGAAATGTTACTACAAAGATTCCAAAGGCTCCTGCAATTAGAACAATTCCAGATGTGTATTTTGTTCCCAGCGCCATCCCTGCAAAAATTCCAGCAAGGACAAGCGTATAAGTTTCTTTTTTCTGGAGCCATGTGATAAGTGATGCTGCTGTAGCCAGGCCGTATAACATTCCAGACCACTCTACATATCCATTGCCAAGTAATGCTACTGTCCCGTATCCCGATATTAGACTGCCTGTCGCAACCCAGGCTGAATCTGCGCCGAACATTTGCCGGCTTAGTTCCGCCAAACCAGCAAGAGTCAAAACTCCGATCGTCCATCCAAGCACTGTAGCTGCTTCCGTTCCCCCAAGGTACATGCCCAGTGTGTATAAACTTTCAGTTTGTTGTGGCATGCCCCAAAACATTGTGTTTGGCAGATAAGTGATTCGTCCCTGTAAAAGATACATTTTTGGAATCGCCAGATGGTAACTCAGCGCATCAAATTCCAATGGAGGCGCTAATGCACCAATGAGTTGGCAGGCCAAAATAATTACGATTAAGACCAGGCTTGATTTGCCAATCCAACTCCAACCATCCCAAAGCATTGATAGATAGGTTTTTCCAAAGTTTAAGCCAGCGAATAATGTCTTTGCGTAGGAGAAAAAATGCGGCTGCAAAAACGACCCATATTACAACGTTAATTCCGATAGTTGCACCCAAAACAAAGAACACTATCGAGATAATGCCTAATCCCAGTGCGGCGCTCAGACAAGCTTGTACTAGCGGAGAGAAAGCTACCCTTTCTATTTTCAATGAGAGACCAAGCCCTCCAGCTAAAAGGATGATTAAAGCGGCTGCAATGATTTGCCATAACGACAACAAAAATCCACTTAATTGTTCCGGTGAGAAAGGTTTATGCAAAACTATGTAGCCGAAAAACATGGCTGTCATCCAAATGATTGCAGTTAGTCCCGATAAAAGATTTCGATGTTTTGCTCCCGGCATTCACTTCTTACAAGCATCTCAATATTATTCGATGGCTTCTGCTGTTGATTTCGACTCTTGCCATCCCTGCATTTTATTGGACGGCAAGCATGATGCTTAATTCTCATGCAGAGGCCTCACTAGCAACTCTGGCTTACGCGTTGATGTCGCGCTCGTTTTTGAAAATGAAGGCGCGGCTATTTTTAAACGAGTGAGTTGACAGAGCTATCTATCTCTTCATGTAAATTTGAACAGCATTATTTTGGAATACCAACTCGAGATTAGCGCCAGGATGAAAGTCTGGTGCGAGATATTGTTCGTAGGGGCCGTAGATAATCCAGTGTGTGGGAATTTGCGATAACCAGTTTGTCACCGACTTGTTTTGATAGAAAGATTCAACATTGGCTGTTTTTGTTGTGTAGTCCAATGTTTCCATTGCATGACCAAGGTACACGCGCCGGCCGGTTTCTTGTGCGAGAAGTTGACCTGTGTGCATTGTGCTCAAGATAAAGTCGTTGGGTTGAGTATGAGTAGAGAGCCAGTCAAAGGCGCTGTTCAAGGCGCGAGGATAAAAAAAATCTTTAGGATGCCCAAGCATGAAAACTGCCTGAACGGGGATAAAGGTCAAGGTGGTGACCGAAAGTAAAAGTCCAGTAAGAAGCGTTAAGCTAGGAATACGTCGCGCCAGCCAATCGCTCTTTTGCGAGACAAACTGAAAAATGTCCACGAGTCCGCGTGTGGCAAGTAATCCAAGTGGAATGGTGATTCCAAGCAGAAATCTTCTCTGGATGGCAAAGGGGGCATAAGCAAGTGCAAAGGTGGAAACTGTCCAGGCTAGTGATGCGAGCAGGATGATATTCCGCTCATGTATCGCCCGAATTGCTCCCACAAACGCCAAAGGCCAAAAGAGGCCGAAGCCCCAAAGATAATAAATCGGCGGCGGTGAGAGTGTTTGGTTTTGCGCGGTAAATTGACTCCATACTGGATCTTTGCTTAGCAGAACAAAGTTGTATGTAAGCAGTGGAATTTGGCTGACAGCAATTATGCCTAGCACGATCAGCTCACCGGTTTGCATTTTCCCTTTTCTTATCCAATGAAAAAGTGTCATCGTGGCGATGGCTATATCTATGGACACAAAAGCGATCGGGTTGATAAATTGCACCACGAGAGCAGCCAGAATGATTGCAAGAATTTTCAGCCAATTGCCCGCGCGTAAATAATCTATATATAAGATACAAGCCAGGCACATCAAGGTTAAGGTGAAGGCAAAATGTGGAAAGATGGAAAGGCTGAATAAAACATAACAATCAATCAACCAAAAATCTATTGGCGTGATTCGGCTTGGAACCCAGCCGAATATGATTTGTAACCACCCCAACCCAGATCCAAAAACGATTAGGGGAAATGCCAGCCATTGCCAGTGCGAATCTTCGAAAGTTCGTTTGGCAAGGAGATAAATTGAAAATAGAGCAGTGTATCCAAAAACCCAACGGGCAATTTGAAAAAGGATCTGCGGATCTATACCGAGTGGCCTGTTGATTTGTCCAAGTACGATATAAAACAAACGGATATATGCTGTTTGATGGGGCTCGCTTGTAAATCGCAAGTTGTATCCCCAGGCTCCATTCATCCCGCTTCGCATCATGGCAATATGAACGGCATAATCTCCCGCGTCAAAATAAGTATCCGTAAAGGTGACCTGGTCATTTTGAGCCGCATACCCAGCCCAATCGGGGATTGAACTCCAGGTAAGGATTAGAGTTGAAATAAGTACAAATAATAAGATTTCTTTTTTAGCTTGATTCATCAGGGATTTGCCTATGGTTTTTTTGAAAAAAGATAAACGTGTAAATCGTCCCAGTTTTGAACTTCGACTTGCGAGTAATGATTCATCAGCCATACAAGTTGAGGATGCATGGAGTAACCCGCTTGAACATATTCCCGATTCGACTCATCGAAAATAATGAACCAGACGCGGTCGGCATTCCCTGCCGCGGATTCGATATCCGCCTTCGCTTCCAAGCCAAGAACCTGTTGCGTCGCAGGAGCAAGCGTGTCTATGTTGCTTCCGGGCAAATCGCCCACGTAAGTTTGCACCAGACTGCGGTCGTAGTATACAGATGGCAACAGGGACAATTTGCTGGAATGGATAATCACATCGCCTGGCTGTTGTCTGATTTGCAGATCGGCAGTCATGGCTTTGTAAGGGCCGTAAGGGAATCCCATATAAGTGAGGTGCTCATATATTCCCATGCCGAAGCCTGCCAGAAGTAACATCGTGGTGACCAACTGGATTGACCGCGGCAGTTTTGTCTGGGTTAGCGCCCAAGCCAGCCAGATGCAGAAAATCGCTCCGGATGGCAGCAGGGCTCTTTCAAGATAGACCGGCTTCCATCGCGAGAATACGAATAACAGGATCGGCGGTGCAAAGGTTAGGTAGAGCATCCAGAGTCCGGGCTGGATGTCCGCTTGTTTTTGCCGCGCGGCGTGTACTGTTTGCCACAATGCGGTTGCAACTGTGAAGAGCGCGATAAATAGTCCCACGATGAGCCAGGAGTTTGGCAGGGGCAGATTGGTGACAAAGTACAGCAATAATGTGAAGAGCCGATATAGGCCGGGCTTATCAATCCAGTAGGCTTGGTCTACTTTTGCGAATTGAGCAGGCAGATGGATCAGCCACGGCAGGTAAAGCAATGTCTCTAGAAACCCCGCCATAACAACTGCTTTCAAAGTTTGCCAATCCCTTAGGATCAGAGGCCATAACGCCAGCGCTATCAAATAGAAAGCGGCCAGGTTGTGAGTGTATTGTGCCAGCGCGGCGAAAATGGCGAATCCCATCCACCATAGCCAATGCTTTGATTGGGTGGCGCGCCAATAAGAATAGGTAGCCAGTAAAAGAAATAAAGCCAGAAGGGCGTACATGCGAATTTCTTGCCCATAAAAAATTTGGAAAGGCGCAAGTGTGGCGATGATCCCAGATATCAATGCTGTTCGCTCTTTGAAGAGTTCACGCGCCAACAGATATATTAATGCGACTACTCCCAGCCCGGTCAGAACAGATAATATTCGCACCGCGACGGGTGATTCTCCAAAGATGCGCATCCACGCCCATAATACACTGTAATATCCCAATGGATGGATATCCGCTGCCCCTGCGCCTGTTTGTGTGAGCGTGCCTTTCAACATAGCGGCAAAACCCTTTTCGGAAAATAGAACTGAAAACGCCTCATCGTACCAGATAGGCCGCGAAACAATCCCGAACAGTCTCACGATAAATGCAAGCAGAAGGATGCTGAAGAAAGCGAATTTTTGGTTGTGGACGAATTTTTGCATGGGGCTGATTCTACTTAAGACTATTTTATGAAATATTGCAGATCTATTGAAGACGCTGGACAGTTGAATTTTAGGGTATGGGTGGCTGGCGCGCGTAAATTATGATTTTAGAGTCACCATATACTTTTTCCCATCCGAGTTGGGAGAGTTTGTCCAATAAGGGATAGTTTGGCTCTAAAAATACCAAGTTGATTTTGTATACATCCAATAAGGTAAGCCCCTTGTCTGTGCCATTAACGATTTCACTCCACTCAGAAAGAATTTCATCGCCATATAGATCTGCGCGGCCGTCAATGAAGACCGGATAATCGCGCAACTCCCAAGTTAAGTAACCACCCCAATAATAGGAGTTGAATAATGGACCGCGCGGTTTATTGTCTTTCACCCACTGTATAGCGCCGGATGGGGTTTGTTCTTCCATAACTTGGGGCGTTGAAGCTGCGTAAGCTTTAACGAGAATCAATGTTGCCAGAACGCCGACAAGTAATGTGTTGATAATGAAATTAAACTTCTCTGAAGGTTGTTTTCCTGTGAATAATTGAGAAGTTTTTGCATTGAATTTTTCAAGGAAGGGTGCCTTTGCGAAGAATGTTGTTGCCGGGGTAAGATGTCTTTCTATGATTGGGATGACAATAATTGCATACGGCCCCATATTGCGTTGCGCTACAAAGAATAGATAGGTGAATCCCAGCCCTTTCAGCAAGTCTACGAATGACAGGGGTTTCTTTGAATAGGCAATGCTGATGATTAAAAGAAATAATATCCATAGCAAGGGATGTGCGTAAATCTGGTGGAAATCGGGAGAGAGCCATTCTACTATTGAAAATGAGACTTGGATTTGATAAAACGGTAATCGCCAGAGGGAGATGCCGTCAGGATTGATTGAAATTGCCAACCCGGCCAGTATGCTCCACAAGGACAAACTTCCTATTTCTTTCCATTGAAGACTTGGTTGATTGTTGAACAGATTGTCGAAAACTTCCCCAACAATGGTCGCTAATAACACAAGTATTCCCCAAATGAATCCACCGTGGACGTTTCCCCAAACGATAAAAATTGGAATCAAGTACCATAGTGGCTGCCGCTTGATGTGGCAATGCGTGTATAAAAAGTAGTCTAGGAAGGCGAGTAGCAGGAAGGAGAGAAGTTGAGGGCGCGCGGACCAGTTCGCCGCTATGCTGATTATGCCGAGAAGAATGAGGGGCAGCCGCAAATAAAAGGCCCCCTTCATTTGCTTGTAAATAATGAACATAACTGCCACAGCAATCAATGCGACCATAATAGTGATGAAAAAAAAGCTCCCGATCTTCCATAAGCCATACATCGCAAGGTCCGAAAGCCAAAAAGCATTTATCCAGGTAGCTCCGTAACGCGTATATGAAAAAACGTCTTTCAAAAGAATTGTTCTCTGATGCCACATTTCGTCTCCGGAGCGTAAATGCCACCACATGTCAGGATCGACCGGGGTTATCGTTGCGATGTAAAATATTAATAACATCGTTACGATCAGGAACAAGGATTCGGTTTTTGTATTTTTGTTTGTGGGAGGTGTAAGCATTTTTTGATTGTAGCAGAAAAGGGTATCTTCGCTCGTTGAAGACGCGTAGCGGTTTTGTACAAATAAGCGCCTCGATCAATTTCCGGTGTACTTGAAATTAATCGTTACTTTATAACCAAGACCGCTGGCTTTTTTGTTAACCATCATACTTTGCAGTTTCTGAAGAAAACAGGGATTTGGCCGAGAGAAGAAAACGCTTTGTTTTTCATTTGCGAGACTCCCTGGAAGGTGATAGAACAATTATAAATTAGGCTGACAAGGTTGTGTGCTACAATGCAATTATTCTCTGTTTGTGCGAATGAAAAATGTTTTTCCACTCAATCTCTGGGTGCGTCTTTCGGCTGGATGGCAGTTTGCCGTTGAGACTTATTTAGGATTCCGTATCCTGTATTTTGTTTAGTCGGCATTAATACTAGCCATATTCCTGCTGGCAATTCACAATGGCGTATTATTTGGCGAACCATTTGTATCTATATTTGACTTAAGGACCAGTCAGGGTTATGTGTACTCTTCTATTATTGATGGTCGTCCGCTTAATTTTCACGCGATTAACCCCTTTGTGATTTCTGACTTGCAGACCGGCAGTCTCTGGAACTTTCGCACAGGGATATGTATCGCTGGTGATTTTGAGGGCAAACATTTGACTGAAAGTAAATATACTGTGGAGGATATTTTTCCATATAGAGGCGCATCTGCCGCATCTCTGCCACTAATTGCAATTTGGCAAAGGTTTGAGGCAAACTGGTACTTAAGAATTTCGAACACAGGTTATTCGATCAACGGAAGTACTGCCTTTTTCCCGCTTTACCCCTTCCTCATGCGTTTGTTTGGCAAGATATTGGGGGATGATTTCTGGGCTGGACTCTTGTTGTCTAACGTGGCTCTGATTGGAGCATTATATTTTCTCCATCAAACGGTCGCCGAGTTTTTTGATGCTCAATCTGCTTGCCGAACTGTATTATACCTGCTTGTATTCCCCTCCTCATTTTTCTTACTTACGGCTTACACCGAATCCCTTTTCTTGTTTTTCTCGCTCGCGTCCTTTTATTACGCTCATCGTTCTCGCTGGGGGATAGCTACCATTTTTGGAGTCCTTTCGGCGCTGACGCGCCTGCAAGGCGTGTTGATATTTATAGCCCTTTTTTATCTTTGGTGGAAACAAGGAGTGCGGCGTTCGCCCATCACCCTGGTTTGGATTTCTGGTATTCCGCTGGCGAGCCTGTCTTTTCTGTTTTTTACGAATATGTCCATGTTGACCAGTTTAGAAACGGTATGGCAGGCAAGCTGGGTACTCCCGTGGGAGAATATGAATCTGTTTCTCCAAATGTTTGCTCAGAGCAAAATCGGTCCGATTGACTGGTTTAATTTGTTGACGGTGATCTTGATTGAGGTATCTTGCATTTTTGTTTGGAAAATTTTACCGCGCGAATTTGCCGTCTATGCCGTATTGTTGAGGATTCTGCCCTTGTTTCGGCTGAACAACTTGTAGCCATTTGTAAGTGCGACACGATATGCACTTGTTATTTTTCCTGTATTTCTGTTATGGGGAATGTAGAGGAAAAACCAATGGCTAAACAGGGCTTTTATATATTGCGGCTTTTGCTTATCGTTGTATTTAAGCGCTCAATTCTTTTTGTGGGGTTGGGTCGCTTAAAATTCAGGGGCTGTCCAAAAAGTCATCATTTTTCTTTTTGGACAGCCCAAAATGGGAAGAATCAGCAATTATTAGCCACCATTTGATGGTAACAACATATAAAAATGATCAAAAATGACTATCAAGTGGGACACAAAAAAGGGACTGTCTACTTTTCAGACAGCCCCTGTTGTTTTATTCGCCGAGATAGTCACGCAGTTTGCGTCGAATGGATGGGTGGCGCAGGCGGCTGAGCGCCTGTGCTTCGATCTGGCGCACGCGTTCGCGCGTCACGCCCATTTTGCGGCCCACTTCTTCGAGTGTGTAAGCCTGTCCATCGAGCAGGCCGTAGCGCAACTGCAAGATGCGTACTTCGCGCGGCGGCAGGCCGTTCAACACTTCGCCGAGATGCTCGCGCAAAAGGTTGTAGGTTGCGGTTTCGTCGGGTGGAGGCGCTTCGTCGTCTTCGATAAAATCGCCAAGAACTGAATCTTCTTCATCGTCAGTCGGTGTCTCGAGAGAGAGCGGACGGCGCGCCACCTGGATCATATTCTCGACCTTCTTAGGCGGCACATCCAGGGCGACGGCTATTTCTTCCACGCTGGGATCGCGCCCGAGACGCTGGGTCAGTTGATGCTGAACGCGCAGTAACTTGTTGATCTGGTCGCCCATGTGTACAGGCACACGGATCGTGCGTCCCTGGTCGGCGATGGCACGCGTCACCGCCTGACGGATCCACCAGGTTGCATATGTTGAAAACTTGTGCCCGCGGCGGTAATCGAATTTTTTGGTGGCGCGGATCAGGCCGATGTTACCCTCCTGAATCAGGTCAAGGAAGGGTACACCGCGCCCCATATATTTTTTGGCAACTGAAATCACAAGGCGTGAGTTGGCCGTAATAAGATGCTCGCGCGCCGCCCAGCCATCTTCAATGAGCTTGCGCAGTTCAAGTCGGCGGCGGGCATTGGCGTTGCCTTTGGCAAGTTCTTCGCGCGACATGCGTCCGCGTTCGATACGTTGGGCCAGCTCAACTTCTTCCGTGGCGGTAAGAAGCGGAACCCGGCTGACTTCCTTTAGATAAAGGCCAATCGTGTCGTCGGTATCTATGTTCGCGAGGTAATCGTCAAGCGAAAGATCGGGTTCAGGCTCGACTTCGGTTTCTTCAACGGCCACCAATTCATCTTCGGTCGGTTCGCCCGGTGTGGTATCTTCGACGAATGGAATGCCTGCACTGAGTAAAGCCGAAAACGCTTCTTCGAGTTGCTCTACATCCTGTTCGGCTTCAGGGAAGAAATGCATTATGTCGTCAAGCGTAACATAAGATTTCTGGCGGCCAAGTTCGATCAGCCGCGCGATTGCAGGAAACTCTTCTTCCTCGTCAACGATAATGATTTTTTCTACGTCCATTTTCTTGTCCACTTTTGAATTTAGAATACACTCTTTTTAGGCGAAAATCAATACCCTTTTTTGCAAGGATACTTATATCTTCTCGCTATACAAAGATGTGTGTTCTGTTCCGCCTCTTACGGGGACTTTGTGGCAGTTTCCGTTACAGGAACCGTGGGTGTCGCTTCAATTGGAGTCGGCGTCGTTTCCGGTGTAGCTGTTACAGTTGGAGTATCCGTGACGGCTGGAGTCGCGGTTGCGACATAAGGCGGATTGGTTAACAGGGTCAGCAACGCGTCGAGTCCCTGCTTGTCCACGATTTGCGTTTTGCCGCCATCTAATTGAACATAGTATCCAGTCTGTATCGGGTTAACCGAACCGACAGCCAGCTTATGCGTTTTGCCGCCTGTGAAGGTCAGCGTGATGGTGTAGGCCGGTTTATCCAGTCCGACAACATCCAGTCCAAGCTGAACGTCACTGATCACGCGCAATGCGCCAATTTGTGTTGCCGCGGCTTCCGCGGATGCCTGATCGGCGTCGGCTTGTGTTGGTGCTTTCAACACCCATACGCCCTTGTCGTTGCGGGCCACTTCCACTGATTGACCCGTTGAAGATTCGATTTTGATGTCGTTCGGTTGTCCTTCGGCGGATGTGAACAACATGGCCGTTCCGGCGGTTGGGGTAGCCGCGGCCTGCTGTTTGGTCTTTTGTTGGTTGAAAAGAAAAGCAAAGCCGACCACGAGAACCAATACCAGAAGTGTGATCCAGGTCGTTGTGCTGATAACCGGCTTTTCCTCACGCGGAGGTTGTGGAGAAAGAGCCGGCTTTAGCGATGCCGCGCCAGTCCTTTTTGATTTGCTGGAAGTTCTGCGCGATGTTGTTGTTTGTTTGCTGGTCATAATTAACCCTGTCTCCGACGCGCTACCCAGGTGGCAATACCTGCCGCCACAATCAGTCCGGGAATGATGATTACCGAAGCTAACAGGATTATGAGAACCTGAAGTTGGGATGGCAGGTTGAAGGTACGAGTGATGGGTTGGTGCGTGGTAATGTTGACCAGATTGCCTTGTTTCGCAGACCAGTCTACGGAATTGGTAAATATGTCGCCGTTGGCGTAGGCATCGAAGCCTTGGTCGGTTGCGAAGATCGAACTTCCGAAAACCACGACGCGGCCGGTGGTAGTCGCATTCTCGCCACTTGCGGCCAGGGTCAATGGGCCTGCAAAATCGATGGCGCTGTCAAAGCTGGGTGCTTGGTTATTTTTGATTCCGGCGAGATCTGTTTCGCCCCAGGCTTGCTGGGAGGTGAGAATCAAGCCGGTCAGTGTTACACCCTGCGGAGCAGTCTTGTTGAGGGATAGACTGCGTGCTTGCGGCATGACAGTCACGGCGGTCAGGTGCTGTGTGATGGGATGGGTACTGTTGTATGAAGCTGAGATTGCGTAGATTGGCTGATTGGAAGTTTGGTCAATCACCAAATCATTGTTGAGCGTGATGCCCCACTCGCTTGCCAGATAGTCAGCCAGCGGATCGGGATTTGTGCCGATATTGGTGAACAACGTGGGATCATCGAGAACAACGATCGAGCCGCCTTTGTTGACATATGCCTTGAGCAGGGAAACTTCCTGATCGAGCAGCGGATTTACTGCCCCGGCGATGACAACAACTTTTGCATCATCAGGGATTTTGTTTTCCGCGGCCAGGTTCAAGGTCTTGACGGTGTAATTCTTGCTTTCCAGTGTTTGACGGGCCCGCGCGTAACCTTTGTTGTCTGTAGCGTTGATATCGGGTTCGCCGTGGCCGGTGAGGAAGTACACTACACGTTGTTCCGGGCTGAGCAAGCGGATAATGGCGTTTACCAGATCATTTTCGGAAGCAGACGCGGCAATCTCCTTCTTGTTGCCCATGGTCAGCACGATCTTGCCATCGCCGGTGATACCATATTGTTTGGCGAGCACCGGGTCGGAGTTCGGATCAACAAATTTGAAATCAAATTTGCCCTTGCTGTTGGACTTAAAGTCGGTAAGTAGCTGGCTGGCAGTGGTAATCGGGTTGGCCTGTGTGTAGAATGCCAGAGCGGTGACTTTTTCTGGTAGTGTGTCGAGCGCCCGAATTGTTTCGGGCGCAAGCGTGTGAGATTTGTCTTCGGTCAAGTCCCATGATTTGGGGTTTTGGAAAGCCAGCGCGTTAATGACGAAGATGATGCCAACAAAGGCCAGGGACATGATCAAGCTGTTCGAGCCGTAGCGCGCCTGGCGTCCGGTAAAGAAGCGGCGCACTTTGTCCGGTGCGAGGATGCCGTAAACGGCGAGCCCCAGAATGATCAGCAGGGCGCTGACGCCAATCGAAATGTTGATGGAGTTGGTCTGGGCCGCGTCCGGCTTGTATATTGCGAGCGCCACCGCGCCTTTGACGAGAGCTAGTAAACCGGTTGCGACACAGGCGAGCAGGGCCACGATCAGCCCGATGAACGCGTAGCGCGCAGGTGTAGTCTTTTTCTTAGCCATTAGTTCCACCTTCGTGTTTCAATCGCGGCAGTGCCGGTGAAAAGGCCCAGCGCGGTGAGACTCAGGAAATAAACAATGTCAGAGAGATTGATTGTGCCGTTATATAAAGAGTTGAGGTGCGTGGTTGTGCTTAGATAATTGAACACATCTGCACCGTTTTGGAGATAATTAGCGGGAAAGCCAATCAGCCACCATAAGAAGATGAACA
>Ga0172368_10002056_pt1 | contig 26327 bp, 28 predicted proteins | sample Lak11m_FD_114540 | JGI IMG/M metagenome (GOLD analysis project Ga0172368, IMG submission 114540) | Freshwater microbial communities from Kabuno Bay, South-Kivu, Congo - kab_022012_11m | ecosystem: Environmental > Aquatic > Freshwater > Lake | place: Democratic Republic of the Congo: South-Kivu...
CTTCGGCAACACGAACCAGCATGCCCGCGTGATCATGGAGAATGGCGATCTGCGCGCCTGGGGCAATGGTGCAGCCCTGCAGTTGGGTCAGGGCAACACAACCGTCAATCGCATCTATCCGGGCTCGGTGGCCTTCCCGCCCGGGACACCGCCCATCGTCGAGGTCAAGGCGGACTCAGGCGGAGGGGCCTTCGCCATCGATGCCAATGGCGATCTCTGGGTCTGGGGCACCAACACGACCTATGGCAATCTCGGCAATGCCACGCTCGCCAATATCCCGCTCCCGTTTTGCGTGACGCAGTTCGCCCATGCCAGCAATTCGCTCTTCGGCAGGAGCGTCGCCAAGGTCGCCATGAAGGCCACCGGCGAGGGTCTCTATTCCACGCATGTGCTCTGCACCGACGGCACGGTTCATGCCGCAGGCTATAATCTCTACGGCCAGATCGGCGATGGTTCCACCACCAACAGCAATGTCTTCAAGCAGGTCGCGGGGCTGAGCGGCATCACCGATTTGCAATGCGGGCGCGAGCGCTACACCTCGGTTTTTGCGCTCAATGCCGCGGGCGAGGTCTTCTCCTGGGGCTATGGGGCCGATCGCATTCTGGGTCATGGCGGCACCGCAAACCAGCTCACCCCCCTCAAGATCGCAGCCCTGAACGGGATCACCATCAGCGCCATGAGCATCGCGGGCCAGCATGCGGCGTTTCTCGATACCCAAGGGCGTCTTTATACCCAAGGCACCAACACCACCTATGGCGCGCTTGGCACTGGCGATCTGGCGAACCGCGAACTGGCCGTGCAGGTCGCAAGCGCAGTGGCCAAGGTCTTCTGCTTCGGCTCGGGCGCCTTCATCCGCACCTTCATCATCCGCACCGACGGGACGCTCTGGGCTTGTGGCTCGAACGTCAACTCCGCCCTCGGGGTCGATGCCAGCGCCACGCATTACCCGAATTTCACCCAATGCCGGGTGTCCTATGATGACGGGGCCACGCAGGTGCCTCTCACCGATATCGTCGATGTCGAATGCAACGGCCACTCGGTCACCGTGCGGGACGGCCAGGGGCGCTGTTACGGTGTGGGCGCGGGCGCTGCCGGATCGCTGGGGGTCGGTCTTCTAGATGCCACTGTCGCCTGGTTCCGCCCGGTGCTGATCCACCGCCGCCAGGTCATTGATCACGCCATGGGCGGCACAGCCGGGGCCAGCATCACCATGTTCCTTCTCGATGATGGCCAGCTCTTTCTCTGCGGGGTGGGCACGTCGGGCTTCAACACCAACCCGCTCGGCCAGACCATCGCAGTGCCTGCGCCTGTGATCTTCTGAAGCTGCGCGTTCTGAACCACCACCAGCCACCCGCTCACCCACCCCGCTTTGACTGAGGACCGCGCATGCCCGGCTTTGCCCCGATCGCAGCCTGGCCGCTGGCGGCCTTTGCCGAATTGGCCGAGCGCGAGGCGCAGGCGGCGGGCACGATCGGGATCGCGGGGGCGAGTGTCGCGCGCGCGGCCACGCAGGCGCTGGCGGCTGGTGCCGGTCCAGCGGTTGAGGGACTGAACGCTGCTGCTGTAGCGGGCAAAGCTGCGGCAGCGGGTGGGATTGGACTTGCAGGGAGCGCGTCAGCTAAGGCGCAGCCACGTGCCACGGCGAGCCGCACGTTCGGTCTGGTCGGGTCTGGGACGGCTACAGCGGCATTGCGTGGCCAGATCGCGCGCGAACTGACGGTTTCGGGGTCGTCCGTAGCTACGACCCAGAACCGGGGCAATACGACCGGCGAAGTCGCATGGGCGACGTCTGCTTTTGCAGCGACGGGCGCGCAGGCTACAGCAGCGGGCGCGCTCGCGCTGGCGGGGCTGGCAGTCTCGAGGACGGGCGCAGCTGCGCAGGCGGCGGGTGGCTTCAGCATCCCTGGATCGGGCTCGGTCGCTGGGCCTCTTGACGCTGCTGGCGATGGTCCGCTGCCACTTGATGGTACAGCCCGCGCGCCCGCCGCGAGCCGGGTCGATGCCAGCGGCCATGTGACATTCCCGGCCACGTCAGCCGCAGCGATCAGCATGGGCGCGATCGCGCTCAGTGGCACGGCCTTTACTGGGCAGAGCGTCAGTGCGGTCCCTGTTCAGGCATTTGCAGCGAGTGTCCTCGATCTGGTCAGCGCCGCGGAATCGGCCGGATTGATCGCGGCGAATACAGGTCGCGTGATCGGTTTCGGTGGCGCGGGCACTGGCACTGCGCCAGGCCAAGCTGCCGGTGCAGGGCTGGTCGAGACCTTGCCCGTGACCAAGGGCGTCATCGACGCAACCGGGACCATTGCCGGGAGCCTGCCGATTGCCGGGCTGGCGATGGGAGAACGTGTCGGCCTGGGAGTGGCCGGAGGCGACATTGCCCTCGATGGTCTGGCAGAAACGGACAGCGTCTCCGAGGCGCAGCTTGCCAGCGCGCTGGCACTTGCCGGTAGCGGGATCGGGCGCGCGGGCATCGCCCTTCGCGCCGAGGGGCTAGTCTCGCTGGCAGGCTCAAGCTTCGGCATCGCTCTCGAGGCGCGCGTGGCAGAGGTGGCCGGGAACATCGCTCTTGCGGGAGACTGCGAGGGCCGGTCTGATCTGCTGATCGGCGGCGCGTCGGGCGTGGTACTCGGTGGCCTGGCGGATGCGCGCAGCGCGGTCGAGGCGCGCACGGATCACCTGGCCTTCGGCCTCAGCGGGATCGCCAGCGCCCAGCGCCCAGCCGCTGCACAGGCCCAGCTGGGCATTGCGCTCGCCAGTGTGGCAGCAGGGTCGGTCGCGCTCACCAGCACAGCGGCGGGAGCCTTGGCCCTCGATATTGCTTGCATGGCGCGCGGCGCAACGCTGGCGCTCGCGCAGGGCGCGATTGACTTCGGCCGCGAGGGCAGCGGCGATGTCACCGTCGATGGCGATCTGGACCGCGGGATCAGTCTCACGCTGGTGGCGGACGGGTCGCTCTCCATCACCTCCCGAGCAGATCCGCTCTTCGGTGTGACAGGTGCCGCTGCGGGGCATGTCGCTCAAGCGGCGGGCATCAGTGGCGCTATCGTCCTCACGGGCCTCGCCCGTGCTGAGCTGCACATCATCGCCGGATCTTCGGGCGGTATCGGGCTTGCCGGACAGGCCATCGGGATACCGTCTGTGGAGGGCGCTGCCGCGCAGCCCGTGGTGCTCGCAGGTGACGGGCAAGGGCAAACCTTGCTCATATCCGGCGGGAGCGGCGTTCTTGCTCTTCAAGGTGATGCCGATGGCGATACAGCGCTCGCATCGTCCGGCACCTCGGTCGTCACGCTCGACCTCGAGACCGCGGCCACCACCACGGTCGTGGCATGGTCTGGCAGCGTGGTGCGCCTTGATCTCGAAACGATCACCGCGCGCGGGAAGATCGCGGGTTCTGCCATTGAGGGGCGCGTCGTCTTGGAGGCCGAGATCATCGCCTTCCGGGCGCCGCCTTCCGGGCGCCGTCTCGTGCCGCCGCGCGCAGGCTCTGGCTCCGATCAGGGTGGGCGTGTCGCAAACCACCTGCGCAGTGGCGTGGTCGAGACAGTCGCCCGTGCTGGCAGGCTCGTCAGCGCCCCATAGTCAAGGAAAGCTCAATGCTGAAATTCGTCATCAAGCGCGGCGATACATCGCCCGCGCTGCGGTTTGCCCTCTTGCCCGACAACGTATCGCTGGCCGGGGCCAGTGTCCGGTTCCAGATGCGCCCCCGGGGCGGCGCGACCGTCGTTGACAGGCCGGCAGAGATCGTGACGGCCTTCGAGCCCGCTGTCGTCGCGCATCTCTGGCTGCGTGGAGATACTGACATGCCCGGGCGCTATGAGGCTGAGTTCCGCGTGACCAATATGGATGGCACTGTCGAGACCTTCCCCAATCTCGGCTTCATCGAAGTCTTCATCACCGAGGATGTGCCGGGCCTATCAGGCTGAGAAGCACAGCGCGCGGCGCATCCCGAAATCACACCAATAACGAAGGAGGCCTCGATGGAGATCGAGCTTTGGACCCTATTCGACGCCCTGATGAAATGGGTCATCATCCCCATGGCGGCGATGCTCTGGGTCCATAACCAGAAGATCGGCAGTCACGAGAAAGAAGTCCTGCGCATCATGACGCTCCTTTCCGAGCGCAAGGAACAGCGCGACGAGGACCGCGCCGAGCTGAAAGAGGCCCTGCGCGATCTGCGCGCAGCCATCCTGCGCCTCGATCAGCGGCTGGCGGATTTTGCGCTGGCGCAACCACCGGCCCGGCAGGTCGAGCGAACAGTCGCCGCGCGGCGCGCAAAAGGCTGAGCGCGCAGCGCATACCCAAACATCCTCTCCTTACCCACCCCGCCCGTCGCGCCTCGCGGCGGGTTTTGTCATTTGAAAGGGCCAAACCATGGCAGACCCCATCCGCACCTTCCGTCATTTCCGCGACGTGCCAGACGGCCTTTGGCGCTGGCGCAATTTCTCGCCCGCCGAGATCGCCTGCCGCGGCACCGGGCAGTTGAAGCTCCACCCCGAGGCGCTCGACAAGCTGCAGACGCTGCGCGACCAGCTTGGGAAGCCGCTGATCATCCGCTCTGCCTATCGCTCGCCGGAACACAATGCCTCGCTGAAGGGGGCGTCTCCGCGTTCAAAGCACATGGACGGCACCGCCTTTGACATCGCGATGAGCAACCACGACCCGGCGACCTTCGAGGCCGCCGCGCGCGAGGTCGGGTTCCTGGGGTTTGGCTACTATCCGCGCTCTGGGTTCATGCATATCGATCTGGGGCCAGCGCGAACTTGGGGCGAGCAGTTTCCAGTGCGGGCGATACCGTTTGCGCTAGAGGCCCCGCCTGCGCGCGAGGCGTTGGCCGGCAGCCGCACCCTGCGTGGGACCGGGGCGGCCGGTGTCGCGACCGTGGGTGCAGCCGGGGTCGAGGTTGCGCAAGACGTGCTTGCAGAGGCGCAGGGCGCTCTACTGCCGCTGGTGCCCTACCTCGACACCCTGCGCTGGCTGTTCATCGCCCTCGCGCTGGGCGGGATCGCGGTGGCCGTCTGGGCGCGGGTGGATGATTGGAAGAAGGGTCTGCGATGATGTGGGCCAGCTTGGCGCTCGGGCTTCTAGGCCAAACTTGGGCGCGGCGGATGGCGGCTTACGCCCTCGTCGCGCTCACCATCGCATTGTTTATCTTCAACCTCCGCCGCCAGGGCGAGCGCGCTGGCCGCGTCGCCGAGCGGTTTGAGCAACTGGAGCGCACCGATGCAATCCACCGCCAGATGCTGGACGCCGCCGCGCACCGCCCTCGCAGCCGCGACGATCTTCTTGACCGCTTGCGCGAGGGTGGGTTCTGACACCGCGCGCAGGGCCTGCCCACCCGTGGTGGAGTACAGCCGGGCCGAGCAGCTGCGTGTTGCCGAGGAAGTTGCGGTGCTGCCGGAAGGAACCATGCTCGCCAGCTGGCTTGCCGACTATGCGATGCTTCGCGATCAGGTGCGGGCATGCGCAAGAAGGTAGACAAGAGCAACGAGCGGTGTCCTAAACCGATGGTAATCGCGACGTGCGAAAACCAGCGCAAGCAAAACCATCCAACAAAACAAAGGAAATGGCTCATGAATGACCCTTTTGCTCTGCGCGCAGCCCCAATGTCCGGTCCCGCTCGCGACATTCTGCCCGTCACCCCGGATGATGCTGCGGACCTGCCCGGTGTGGCGATCGGTCTTTTCGTTGAAACTGGCGGCGCTATCAGCATCGAAACTGTGGCAGGGGGAATGCGCACGATGAATGTGCCAGATTTCTCGCTCTTGCCGCTGGGCGTGCGCCGCGTATTCGCAAGCGGCACGACCGCGACCGGAATTCACGCACTGGTACTGGCATGAAGATCGTTGCCGATCTCTCCGTGACCTCGGCCACGCGAATACGCACTGGCTGGCATCCGGGCCACCTGTTCCGTAGTTCGCCCTGAACAACACTTATGCTGTTGATTTTACACTGAAACGCTGTGGTTTTTATCGCCATGGCCCTCTGGCTGCACCACATGGAAAGTGCCACACCTTTGCCGAATCCTGCCAATCTGACGGCGATCGGTGGAATAGATAGTCGTTCGGCATTGGCGATGCTGGGTCTTACCAGGGTGGGTATGACGTGACGCTCCAAGGCAGAGAATGGACGGATCAGGGCGTGCCAACGAGCGATTTTACAGCGCGCATGTAGCGATCGATCACGATGGCTTCGTCAAACTGTCGTTCCATCTTTGAGCGGCCCTTTTGCCCCATTTGCGCACGCGCGGCCTGGGGCAAATCCATTATTTGACGCATCTTGTCGGCCAAGTCGTCAGCATCCCGAGGGCGGCAAAGCAAGCCGGTTTGACCATCATCGACGGCGTCGCGGCAGCCCACGGAAACGGTAGTGATGATCGGCCGCGCCATGGCGGCTGCTTCCAGAAGGGATCGTGGCGTGCCTTCACGGTAGCTCGGCAGCACGACACAGTCGGATTCTGCCAGGTGCGGGCGCACATCCTCCGCTGCACCCAGATAGTGGATAAACCCCTGCGCTTCCCAGGACGCTACCGTCTCGGGCGGAATTGCGGTCGGATTGTCAACTCCGAGAAACCCAAGGAGCCGACATTCCACATCCCGGCCTTCCGCCTTGAGTTTCCGGGCTGCCTCAACATATTCACCGACCCCCTTGTCCCACAGCATCCGCGCAACAAGCAGGAAACGGAACGGGGCAGCGCTGTCACTTTCGACCACGGAAGGTGGTGAAAATCGTGCAAGGTCGACGCCTGAGCCAGGCAAGACCTGCGTTTTCCCTGCCTGCACCAGTCCAAGTTTGACAAATAGTTCGTGATCATCCGAATTCTGGAAGAACACTTTCCCCGAACTCTTCAACGCCTGACGATACAAAATTCTGACCACACGCGTGAGCCAAGTCACACGGATAAACACCGTGCCAAGTCCCGAGATATTGTGAACGGATGGTATTGCCAATATACGGCAGGCCAAGCCACCATATATATTGGGCTTAATCGTATAGCCCAGGAAGACCGCGGGGCGCTCCTGACGAAGGAGCCGAAAAAGGCGAAAAAAAAGTAGCAAATCGGATGCTGGATTGGTTCCGCTGTTGCCCACCAGCATCGGGACGAAACGAACACCTGTCGCCTCGATCCGCGCAGAATCGGCGCCCGGTGGAGCAACGGCAATCACCTCGAAACCAGCATCTTGCAGAGATCGGGCCAAGTTGAGGCGGAAATTCGCCAAATACCAAACGGAGTTTGCGACAAGCGCGATTTTTATTGTTGTCATTTTGACTGAGCCTCTTGCCACGCCTGAAACATCAGCAAGTCCCAGAGTACATAGTGGTGTGGTTGTTTTCCTACCTTGTGCTCATCCCACATACGCCTGATCGGGATCGGGTCAAAAATTCCCTCCTCGCGCAAGCGCTTTTCGTCAAGCAGCGCCTCAGCCCAGTCGCGCAACGGGCCGCGCAGCCAGTGCTCGATTGGTACACCGAAGCCCATCTTGGGTCGTTCCATCAGCTCACGCGGGACGTGCCGATAGAGAACTTGCCTAAGCAACCATTTGCCTTGTCCATCACGGTACTTGAGATCTGACGGCACGCGCCACGCGAATTCGATCAATCGGTGATCGAGCAGTGGCACCCGCGCTTCGAGGCTGACAGCCATGCTCGCCCGGTCGACCTTGGTCAGGATATCGTCGGGCAGATAGGTCAGCATGTCGAGCAGCATCATCCGCTCGCGCAGCCCGGGCAGGGGCGGCAGGGCATCGGGGCGGCTCAGAATTGTTTCGGGCTCCCGCGCGCCTAGGACAAGGCGTGCAGGATCCTTAGCGTGTGACACCAGCGAGCGGTAGAAGGCCTGACCGTCGCGATGTGCCAGAACCTCAGCCAGCTTCGGCAGGCGGTCGGGCAAGTGGGAGACCTGAAACCGCTGTGGCAGGATGCGCTGCATTCGGTCAAGTGTTTGCCCCGGAGCATAGCGAACGAGCGCGGCCAGCGCCCGCCGCACCGGTAACGGCAGCGCCCCCAGTTTCTGCCAGACACGAAGAGCCAGGAGATAGCGGTTATAGCCACAGAATAGCTCGTCGCCGCCGTCGCCCGAGAGGCTCACGGTGACGTGCTGACGGGCCATCTTGCTGACCAGGTAAGTCGGAATCTGAGAAGAATCCGAGAATGGTTCGTCATAGATTGCGGGCAGATCCGGAATCACTGCCATCGCGTCTTCGGAGGTCACATAAAGCTCGGTGTGATCGGTGCCCAGATGCGCAGCCACTGCACGGGAATGCTGCGCCTCGTCATAGCCTTCCTCGTGAAAGCCGATGGAGAAGGTCTTGATCGGCCGGTCGCTTTGCGCCTGCATGAGCGCGGCGACGATGCTGGAATCATAGCCGCCGGAAAGAAAGGCGCCAAGCGGCACATCCGAGGCCATGCGACGCTTCACCACATCGCGCAGAAGCGCCTCGAGCTCATCGATCATCTCAGCAGGCTTGGCATCGCTCACCCCCCGCGCAGCCACTTCCTTTACGTCCCAGTAGCACTCAGGTTCGGAAATATTCCGGCCACCATCTGTAATGGCAACGAAATGTGCCGGCGGCAGTTTTCGAACCCCGCGATAAATACTCCACGGCGCAGGCACATAGTTGTGCCGCAAGAAAAGGGTTAGCGCATCGCGGTCGAGCTGAGCGTTCCAGCGTGGATGCGCCTTCAGCGCCTTTAACTCCGACCCGAATAGAAAAGTATCATTGCAGCGCCCATAGTACAGAGGCTTCTCGCCCATTCGATCGCGGGCGAGAAACAGGATACGTTCGGAGCTGTCCCACAGCGCGAAGGCAAACATGCCATTGATCCGCTCCAGCGCGCCCTGTACGCCCCAGTGACGCAATGCGGCAAGCAACGTTTCAGTATCGGAATGCCCGCGCCAGGCAAAGGAACCTCCCTCGCGCTCCAACTCGGCACGCAGGTCGAGATGGTTATAAATCTCGCCATTATAGATCAGAACATAACGCCCACAGGGCGAGAACATCGGCTGATGCCCTGCTGGCGACAGATCAAGGATGGACAGACGCCGATGCGCCAAAGCCAGTCCGACAGTCCCGTCACACCAGACGCCGCTATCATCAGGACCGCGATGCGCGATCTGCTGCGCCATGTGAACCGCGATGGAAGTTTCTGGGACCTCATCGCTCCAATACCCGGTAATGCCGCACATCAGAGCCTCCAGTCATTGTGAAGGCTCATCATCTGACCAGTCCTATTTCGTTCCACAACTGAATGTGTTGTTTGAAGCATCCTGATACTTCCCTTAATTCGAAGAATGAGTTTTTGTTTAAGCTTTTCCGCCTACCACCGTTTTATAAAGCTCGCTATATCGATCAACTATATTGTCGAGACTATACTCTTCGTGGACGCGCCTGCGCGCTTCGAGGCCGAGGGCGAAGCGTTCACTGGACGATTTCTCAAGCATCACTGTCAGCGCTTTCGCCAATTCTGTGCTGTCCGATGGCGGCACGACAAGACCAGTTTCACCAACGATGGACGCGCCGTCCCCAACGTCTGTTGCCACACAAGGAACGCCGCAGGCCATCGCTTCGCCCAGTACATTGGGAAAGGCTTCCGACCATGAACTCGAACATAGAACATCCATCGTCTGCATCAGACGCGTCACGTCCCGTTGTTCCCCAGTAAAGATGAAGCGCGACAAAAGGTCGGCCGGGATAATCCCCGCTAGCGCGGGATTGTCGGGTGAGACCTCGCGCCCGACCAGCAGAAACCGGGCCTGGGGTACACGCCTTGCCACATCAACAGCGGCCCGCAGGAAGCCGACATGATCTTTCATCGGATGGAACCGGGCAACATGGCCGACAATCAACGCCTGCGGTTCGACCCGGAATTCCCGCCGCACTGTGGCGCCGACCTCCGAATCAGGTCGCAGGCGGCTCAGGTCGAAACCGTTTGGGATGACGACGCCCCTGCTTGCGTTAAATCCGAACCGTTCGTGTTGTTCACGCGACAGACGGCTGTTGTAGATCAGTGCGCTGGGGTGGCGCGAGAGCATGCGGTTGGCGCGGATCACCTGCTGGGTGAGGCGCTTTTCGTTGCACAAGTCATAAAGAGATTGCCGGACGTTCCATACCAGCCCCGGTCGACCCGGCGCCAGACGCGCGGCAAGACTTGAGGCAAGGTTGCCATGGTACATCCAGCCTTGGATCACATCGGGCCGAAGCGCTCTTAGGTGATGGCGCAACCGCCAGAGTGCGCCCGGCCTTGGCATGCCGGCACGCATACCCAGCGTGTAAACCGGCACACCGAGCGCCTCGATATGCGTGCCCATCGTGCCCTCATCGGCCAGCGACAGCACCGCGCAGTCAAACCGACCCGCCAGCCCGTCCGCCAACAAGGCGGTGAGCGCCCGCTCAGCCCCTCCGGTGCCGAGGCCTGTGATGATGTGGAGCAAGTTCATGAAGTAAGCGCCATTTGCCTTGGTCCTGTCTCCATTGGCCTTTTTCGGCGCGCCAACTGCCCGTGTGCAATCGCAAATGCCAAGTAAATCATCGATGCAGGTCGATCCAGTTGGTTGTGATCAAACAAGCTAAGGATCATGATCAGAACCGTAAGCACTCGCCCGACACCCGTACTGTGCCGCCATAGAATAAACAGCAAACAGATATAAAGTGCGAGCCCGGGAAAACCGCCCTCTACCCAGAACAAGAGATACATGTTGTGCGTGGAGAATTCGTGCTCCCAGCCGCCCGCTTCTCTAGTGTATGCCATCCCGTTCCCCAACAAAGGGTGTTGTGCGCCTGCCTCGAGCGCCGCAAGTGCCACCATTGCGCGTTCATCGGTCGCGTGGTCTTTGAACTGGGCATCGCCGCCTATGCCGAGACGCGCCATCGTGTTCGAGTCAAGATATTCTGCCAGGGGGCTGTTGGCGACCAATTGGCCCAAGCCGCCGGTGAAAAGCAATGCCAACATGCCGACGCCGAAAATTCCAACGAGAAGCGCTGAGATCATCCGGTAGCGAACGGCGCCAAGCTCACCGATCCATCCGAGAAGAACAACGCCGATTCCCCAAATCAACCAAGAATTGCGGCTGAATGTCACCAAGATGCCCAGGCCACAGAGAATGACGAACCAGAGGCGCAGATTGCGGGGAATGACTGGAAGAGCCGCCACCATCGAAAATGCAATAAATTTGCTGGCAGTATTAGGATTTTCATAAAACCCTGCGGCCCGCCCGCGCACCGCGCTGAATGTCGGCTCGAAAAAATCGTAGAAGTTTATAGCAACACCGACCAGCGCGATTAAAGCGAATATTGCCTGTGCATCATAAAGACTGCGTCGTTCGGTGAATAAAAGAATAAATCCGATCAGCAGTATAGCAGATTGAAGCCAAGTAATCATGGTTTCCGCTGCGATATCAGATTGTGACGAATTCAGGAAAAGAAAGAAAGTAAAAAAAATGAATGAAACCGCCCAAGTAAGGAGTCCTCGCGCTCCTCAGTTTTTTATAATCGACATTTCGCGAACAGTCAGCAATCGGATCGAAACGAAACCAAGAAACAGAAAATAGGAGTAGAGCGGTTTGAAGTCCGTAATCCGAAAGACATACAGATACGCATATGTGCCGAACCACAGGATGAACCCGCCAAAAATAACCGCTCCTATGGAAACGCGCCGTATTTTCACACCCCCGCCCCCGCAATCGTACAGATCTGTTGTTCTTGCACGCGCGGCAATCGGTGCGGGTTGTGCCAGACCACGCCATCGAAGTCGATCAGACTGGCATTTCCGAAGGAATACGAGACCTGATCGAAGTGCAGGCGCAGCTTTGCGAGCAGCGTCACGAACAGGTAGCTCAGCGCGAGAACAAAACATGTCTTCTCAAACATCCGAGTTTCCCAGCTCAAGCGCAACATCCCACTCCACACCCACCTTGTCGAAGGAAAACCGCTCTCGCACCTCCACCGCGCGCGCAGCAAAGGCCTCGCGCTTTGCTGTATCTACCATCAGAGACGCGAGTTGCACCGCCAGCCCCTCGGCCCCGGCATCGGGCGGCACAAGGTACCCGTTCACCCCGTCCTGGATCATCTCTGCCGGACCGGTGGGGCAATCCAGGCTGACCGCTGGCAGACCGTGAGCCAGCGCCTCGAGCAGGGTGTTCGGAAAACCTTCGAACCGTGAGGACATGGCATAGAGGTCGGCGCGATGATACCACTCCCCAACATTGCCAACACGCCCCGGAAGATGCACGCGGCCCATGAGACCAGCCGCCGAGATCTGCGCCTCAAGCGCTAAACGCTCAGCCCCTTCGCCGAGGATTGCAAGGTCCCATTCCGGTAAGCGGGGTGCAAGCACGGAAAAAGCGTCAATTAGCACGTCGAATTGCTTCTCTTCGCCAAGCCGCCCGACTGCCAGTAAAAGGCGACGGTTGTGTGGAATGATCGAGCCAGGCAGCATCCTCGGCTCACCCGCCGGCAAGGGGAATACACAAGGGTTGGGAACTACGACACCGCGAGCCCGCGGTATCTCGCGCGCCAACCAGTCACGCCCGCCCACTGTCTGCACAACCACGCGCGTGGCCCAAGGGTAGGTGATCCGCCGCAGCAACGGCCATACAAGCCCCAGCGCCCTCGCCGGCGGATAGGTCCGCTCGCTGACAACCACCGGCACGCCAAAGCCGCGCGTCGCAAAGAGCATGGCAATGTTGACATGCGGCAGGAAGGACAGAACTGCATCCGCCCTCGCTTCATCCACCATCTGGCGCATTGCCCAAAGTCTGTGCAGCATCGACAATGGTGTCTTGCGCGTAGTGCCGACACGGTCTGCCAGATAGAGAAGGCGCACCCGGCTCTCGAGGGGGTAAAGACAGGTTCCTCGGCCCGAAAAAGTCGGGACCAGCGTTACCTCATGTCCAAGCGTTACCCAGCGATTGCACAAAAGCGCCGCCACCCGCTCGGCCCCGCCGCCCTGCATGGAACTTACAAAGAATAGGATGCGTTTCATGATCGTGAATTGTGTAAAACCGCCATGGCAGTCGGGGCATGACCTGAGGCTTCGGGCATTATATCGCATCCTGCTTAAGAATTTTGAAAATGAATGCCTGCCATTGCGCTGCTATCCGAGGCACCGCATAGGCCTCGCGCACCTCAACTGCCCGTTTCGCCAAACGCTCGCGCAGTTCTTGGTCGCCCATCAATCGATCCAGCCCTGCGATGAGGGCGGCAGGGTCGTCCTGCGGGACGAGTAATCCATTCACTTCTGTTTCAATCAACTCCCGAGGGCCGGTCATGCAATCGACGGCCAAGGACGGCGCGCCGCAGCTAAGCGCCTCGAGCAATGTATTGGGAAACCCTTCGAAGCGCGATGTCATGACATAGAGGTCTGCGGCCGTGAACCAGTCGCCGACATTCCCGACTGCACCGGGAAGCGCGACGCGCCCATCCAGATGCAGCCGAAACACCTGCTTCGTGAGGGCCGCGCGCGCCGCGCCCTCACCTAAGATCACCAGCGACCAGTCGGGATGCCTGGAAGCGATATCGGCGAAGGCCGCAAGCAGGCGATCGAATCGCTTTTCCTCTGCTAGCCGTCCGACCGCCAGGAGGAGGCGCTTGCCGGTGAGTGTTGCACGGACACCATCCGGGCTAATACGCGGGCGCTGGGCCGGTATCGGATAATTGATCGGGTTGGGAATCACCACGACCCGCCTGGCCGGTGCTTGGGAGCGCAGCCAAGCGGCGCTGTCGGTCGTTTGCGCTACAAGGCCGGACAGCATTGGATAGACGCGCCGTCGTGCCGCTTCCCAGAAACGACCAAGCGGCATGGCCGGCGGATAGGTGCGTTCCGATCCGATGGTGGGAATCCCGGCGAGACGTCCGGCAAGGGCCAAGGTGACGTTTGCAGCTGGCATCATCGCGATGGCAATGTCAGGACTTTGCCGCATGAGGATTCGGTACAGCGCTCCGAGACGACGCAGATTGTTGATCACCGCGCTCGCGGGTGTTCGGCTGCCCATTGCCATGTTCAAGCCGATGCGCCGGACAGCCGGGTCCAGCTGGTAGAAATCCTTCTTCGGGTCGGCGATGGTAACAATCGTTACATCCCAGTCTCTTGACGCCCAGTGATTGGCCAACGTCACCGTAACACGTTCGGCGCCGCCCGAAGCCAGAGAATGGATGAAGATGAGGAGTTTCACTTAGAAACAATAGGCCGATGTTTCGCTGCCACGTAGATGTACGGTGAAAACGTGCGGCTGGTCGGAAGCGAAGCGACACTATTCTCGAATATCCAGACGGCCTTAGATACCCTTGAAAGGAATTTGTATGTAGCCCACTTCCAACCTTCCTTGCGTTTAAAACAACTTGAAAGAACGCCAAAATTGCTTGAGCACAGATATCCGCTTTCAATTATTTCGAGCTCGGCGTCGCTGTGTCCCTGGCGAAACGCCTTAAGGTCATGCGGAACATGAATATTGTAAACAGTTCTGTTGAAGATTTTTGTCAATAACCCTAAGATTCCAGCCATATTCGGGATAATTGACAACAAAATCCCATCGTCACTTAAGTATCTCGCATGAGCAATCAGGACTCCCGAGAGATCAGGGAAGTGCTCAACCACGCCGTGACTGAAAACTATATCATACCTCTCATATTCAAGCGGAGGCTGAAACATGTCCGAGTTCTTGAATTTCAAATTATTTAGCTCGTTTTCGTGCGCATAATGTCTGAGAGATTCCACTCCAACTTCGGAGTAGTCAAGGCAAGTAAACTCTGATGATGGGTGAGCTTTTGCGAGAAATGCAAGCCACGCAGAGCCCCCTCCGCCAATCTCCAAAACACGCTTCTCATCCAACCCAATTCTTTTTTTTATACAGAGTATTTCTTGCGTGACGCGAGCGTGCGCTCCATGCGGATCGACAGGAGCCAACGCCTCGCGTGTTTCGTATGTCGCATCCCAATAGCTCTTTGTCGTGAGCGGATCTGGCTTTCTTGAGCTGTTCATCTATTTTCCTGTCATGCGGTTAGCGAAGTAGCGGAGAACAAATTGATAGGCGAAAGTTGTTAATGCTGTACTTATGGCTGCGCCAGTGACGCCAATTATTGGAATAAGAAAGAAGTTGCCAGCTATATTTAGCGCTGATGTAAACACAAGAACTCTAAGGACTGCACCCTCACTCCGGGTCATCTGCAGCAAAGTTCCTGCTGCGCCACAAGTTACGTTGGCAAAAAATCCGACCGAAAGTACGGCAATCGGAATTAATGCATTACGGAAAGAATCTCCAAAGACCGAGATGACGATCTGTTCTGAAAATAGCAAAATCGTCATTAAGATTGGAGCCGTCAGCAAGATTACAAAATAGCGGCTACGCCTGTCGATCAAACGCAGTGCTTCCCAATCATATGCTGCGTATAGACCAGCAAACCTGGAAGCTAGAACTACTTGAAAAACTTGAAGTGGAAAGAAGATCAGCATTGAAACTTGTACAGCGACCCGGTAACCACCGACGTCACTGTCCTTCATGAACCAGCCAAGCATGATGATATCGGTCTGACTGTTGATCACCAGTGCGCCGCTGATCAGGGTAAAGGGCATCGCACTTTTCAGCCATTGCCGCGATTGAAACTCCGAAGGCACGGCGCGTGCCTCGACGGGTATGTACCGTTTTAGCAGGAATGCCGAAAAAGCGACCACGACCAACAGAGCGAAACAATGTCCCGCCATTGCGATCCAAGGCGTGCGAAAGTCGGAGTCTAGGGAAAAAAAGATGCCAACAACGAATATGGCCAGCGCGGGCCGCAAGATCAATTCGAGCGCTTGAGAAATCACGACTTTGTTCAAGCCTCTCAAACCGTGGGCAAGGGTCTTGGACAAAGCTGCCACTGGTAGAATCAGCAGCATCATCGCCAACGTATACAGACTTACTGTCGGGATTTTTTCATTCATTAGCCATAGTACTACTAATCCGAACGCCGCGATTGTAACAGAGACCAACGCCACCAATTGAATGCCCCGCAGCAGAGCGCCCCGCAGAAGACCCCACGAACCACGCCCCTCCGCGGCGGCGACCTCGCGCATCAATAGCGTCGGCACACCTGCTTCGGAAAGGACCATCAGAAGGCTCATGATGGCAAAGGCATAGGCGTATACACCATAACCCTCTGCACCGAGGGTGCGGGCCAGAATCACGCCCATTACCAGCGCCAAGGCGCGGCTGACTGCTTGCACTCCAGCGCTGCCGACTACACTGCGCACCATCCGGGTACGCGTGCTGAGCCCTTTCAAGGCGTCTTTGAGCGAAGGTTTCACGCGCTTCTCATCTATCGTCTCTATGGCCCACAAATCCCGTCACAGCCGCAAGTCCGAGTCCGCCTTTGAGAACACGCACTTGAGATCGAAAAACACATGCCCTGATGCGCCGAAGCCGCGCACTTTCATTGGTCCGAGTTCGCGGAACGCTTCATGCGCAACGGCGAGCAGGATACCGTCATAGGCGCCCGTGGCTGGCTCCGCGACGAGGTCGATCCCGTATTCCGCCCCGGCCTCGGCCTCGTCCGCCCATGGGTCGTGGACATCTACCTCGATGCCATAGCCTCGCAGCTCCACTATGACATCGACCACGCGGGTATTGCGCAAGTCGGGACAGTTCTCCTTGAAGGTCAACCCCATCACCAGCACCCGTGCCCCGTTCACCTGGATGCTCCGGCGGATCATCTCCTTTACAAGACGGCCGGCGATATAGGTGCCCATCCCGTCATTGATGCGCCGACCGGCAAGTATCACCTCGGGATGATAGCCGATCGCCTCGGCCTTGTAGGTCAGGTAATACGGATCGACGCCGATGCAGTGCCCACCGACCAGACCGGGGCGGAACGGCAGGAAATTCCATTTCGTCCCCGCCGCCTCCAGCACGGCCTGCGTGTCGATGCCCATCTTGTCGAAAATGATCGCGAGTTCGTTGATCAGTGCAATGTTGAGGTCGCGCTGGGTGTTCTCGATGACTTTCGCCGCCTCGGCCACGCGGATTGACGGGGCCTTGTGGGTGCCCGCGATGACGATGGAGGCATATAGATTGTTGACAAATTCAGCCACCTCGGGAGTCGAGCCCGAGGTGACCTTGGTAATTGTCGTCAGGCGGTGGGTCCGGTCGCCTGGGTTGATCCGTTCGGGGCTGTAGCCGGCGAAGAAATCCTCGTTGAACCGCAAGCCCGAGACGCGCTCTAGAACCGGCACGCAATCCTCCTCGGTCGCGCCTGGATAAACGGTCGACTCGTAGATAACGATGTCACCACGCTTGAGCACCTTGCCGATCGTCTCGGACGCCTTGATCAGCGGTGTCAGGTCCGGGCGTTTGTGCGCGTCGATGGGGGTGGGCACGGTCACGATAAAGATGTTGCAACCCGCGACATCTTCGAGCGCATCTGTGAAGCTCAGGTTTACTGCGCTTGAAAGCTCGTCATCATCGACCTCGAGCGTCGCGTCATGTCCAGCCTTCAATGCGTCGATGCGGCGCGTGTTGATGTCGAATCCGACGACCGGGCGTTGCTTGCCAAACTCGACGGCAAGGGGAAGGCCGACATAGCCGAGGCCAATGACGGCAATTGCGGAACTGTTTAAAGACGCATTATCCATCTTAAATCGACCCGAATTTGTTGTGATTTCCCGACTCTTCGCGCTGGACCACATAGATGAACGTTTCCGCCGCATTGGCCCGTGCAAGAAGATAGAAAATCCCTTGCCAAAGCCTCCAAACCACAAACAAGGGCGAAAGAACCATGAAATATGTGCTCATCCAGAAAAGCTTCCTCTCGACCACACGGAGATTGAATTCACGAAACAAGGCTTCCAATTCGCTAGGCGTGCACTGGTCATACGTTGCGGGAAATCCCTGACTCCCTTCAGTTTGTGGCAAGAGCAGGTAAAGGATCTTTTCTTTCACACTTTGCGGCAGAAGAAGATTCAAGCGAGCGAAGGCGGCGTTTCGGGAGGGGGCGAAAATATAGGCTCGTCCGCAGGTTTTAAGAATTGATGCGATCGCTTCAATTGCGCCTCGGGTGTCATGTACATGTTCCAAAGTGGCCTGGCAGATAACAATATCAGCGTCTGAATTACCCTTAAAGTCGCAAAGATTCGCGACAATCGTTGAATCGTAGACTCCGGGCGGAGCGCTTTCAAGCTCAGCGGCGCTTATATCGAGGCCAACCACCTTAAGTGACCATCTACTCTTGATCTCGGATGTCACGAATGGCTGTTTCCCCCCACCAAGATCGTAAACTACATCGCCATTCGTAAATATCCCGGGAAGAATTTTGGTGCGGAAAAAGCTGTTCCCATCCTGGCGAACGGACTCTGGAAGCAGGTTGTTGAGCCTACGCAACAGACGCTGATTGAAGCTCACAAAGGAACTGATGAAATTTGCCATGCTCGCGCTCTCCAGATTATTTTCGATCATATGTCATAATAACTCCGATACCACCCGACAAACCGGCGCACACCCTCGCGGAATTGGGTTTGCGGCTTGTATCCGGTCAGGCGCTGCAGCAAATCGGCATTTGCCCAGGTCGCGGGAACATCCCCAGTCTGCATTGGCATGTAGTTGCGGATCGCTTTCCGACCGAGCTCATCCTCGATCGCGTCAATGAAATCTAGCAGCCGCACCTTGTCGGAATTGCCGATATTGACCACCCTGAACGGTGCCGCGGGTGACAGGCTGTCGCCCTCGACTGCCGTTTCCGGCCTACCCGGAACAGCGTCGATCAGCCCACGGATGCCGCGCACCAGATCGGTCACATAGGTGAAGTCGCGCCACATCTCGCCATGGTTGTAGATGTCTATCGGTGTGCCTTCCAGAATGCCCTTGGTGAACTTGAACAGCGCCATGTCCGGTCGTCCCCAGGCCCCATAAACGGTGAAGAAACGGAACATCGTCGTCGGCAATCCGTAGATATGGGCATAAGAATGGCCCATGGCTTCGTTTGCCTTCTTGGTGGCGGCATAGATAGTCAGCGGTGTGTCGGCCTTTTGGCGTTCGTCAAAGGGCATTTCTTCATTCGCGCCGTAAACCGAACTTGTCGAGGCCATCAGCAAATGCTGAACCTCTTGCGCGCGGGCCGCCTCCATGACGTTGAAAGTGCCGACGATATTGGCGTCGATATAGGCGCGCGGGTTTTCAAGGCTGTAACGCACCCCGGCCTGTGCCGCGAGGTGGACAATCACATCCGGCTTCGCCCCCGTGACAGCGGCAGACAGGGATGCGTTGTCTTCGAGCATGGCACGCGTAAAGCGGAATTCCGGGTGCTGGCACAGAAGCTCCAGCCGGCGCTCCTTCAGCCTGACATCGTAATAATCGGTAACACCGTCGAAGCCTGCAACTTTCCAACCCTCCTGAAGCAGCAACTCCGCCAGATGGAAGCCGATGAACCCGGCCGTTCCAGTTATGAATGCCGTTCTCAACGCCCGCCCCCCTCGTATTTTGCAAAGCCGGCCGCCAGCGCGGTTTTCTCGTCATAGACGTTGCGCAGATCGGCCATCACCGCTTGCGCCATGCAATGCGCAATGCGCGCAAGGTCCAATGCGCGGAACTGGTTCCATTCGGTCAGTATGATCACGCAATCAGCCCCGTGTCAGGTCCGCATGTCCGTCGCCGCGCCGTGTTGGTGTGCCCACGGCGATAAAAACGGCATCGGCCTTATCGACCGCAGTTGCCAGATCGGTGGTAAAGGTCAACCGGCCAGCAGCGACATTGCGCGCAAGCACGGCATCCAGTCCCAGCTCGTAGATCGGGATCTCGCCCTGCTCCAGCATAGCGATCTTCTCCGGCATTTTGTCGACACAGACCACTTCGTGGCCAAAATCCGAGAAACACGCCCCAGAGACAAGCCCGACATAGCCTGTGCCAATCATTGCAATTTTCATCGTTGAAAAACCCTTGTGTTCATTCTGCTGCGCTCGCCCGGCGCGCCGCTGCCTTGCTGTCCACAAACGCCCCAATGCGCTCTGAATACTCCGGATGCTCCAGCGCGAAATCCATCAACGCCTCCAGATATCCCATCTTTGAGCCGAAATCGTAGCGCTGCCCCTTCAGCGTCAGTCTGCGTACATGGCCCTGCGCCGCGAGGGTGTTGATCGCATCGGCGAGTTGAATTTCACCGCCATGCCCGAGCGGTTGCGCCAAAAGGATGTCGAATATTTCCGGCTCCAACACATACCGCCCGATCGACGCGAGGTTCGACGGCTCAGTCCCGGCGGGGGCTTTTCAACCAATCCGACCACCGCACCATCGGGACCGGGCCGGACAATCCCGTATTTCTGCGCCTCAGCGGCTGGGACTTCCATCACGCTCAAAATAGTGCCAGGCCTCTCGGTATAGGCGCTGACCAGGCATTGCGTCGGCAGATCGCCACGCATCACGTCATCGGCCAGAAGTACCACAAACGGTTCGCGCCCAACGGCTGGTTCGGCGCAGAGCACCGCATGGCCGAGCCCCAGCGCCTCAGGCTGGCGCAGGAAGATGCAGCGCACGCCCTCGGGCACGATGTTGCGGATCATGTCGGCCACATCGTCCTTGCCCTTTTCGCGCAGGGCGCGCTCCAGTTCGGGGTTGGCGTCGAAATGATCTTCTATCGCGCGCTTGGTGCGTCCTGTGACAAAGATAAGGTCGGTGATGCCGGCGGCGACGGCCTCTTCCACCGCATACTGGACGATTGGCTTGTCGATGATTGGTAGCAATTCCTTGGGCATCGCCTTGGTGGCGGGCAAAAAGCGCGTGCCAAGACCAGCGACCGGAAAGACCGCCTTGCGGATGCGTTGTCTTGGTACGGACGTCATCTTGACCAATGGCCTGTTTTCAACTCGGAGTGGATCTCAGCCAATTCCTGCTCGGACAGATCAGCGCCCACATCTTCGATCTCAGCCTTCAGCGCCTCGTATTCGGCCATCTTGCGGATCATGAACCGCTTGGTGAGACGGGCCCGCTCTGCGATGCCATTCGGGGTTAGGTGTTCAGTCCCGGCATCTGGTGGATCGGGTCGAGGATGAATCGATCTGGCTCTGATGTCCAGATTTTGCAGATGTATTCGTAGGGCGTGAGGCCGCTCAGCGTCTTGAGCCTTCGGGCGAAGTTGTAGGCCGCCAAGAAGTCCGCGAGGTGCGTTCGCAGCTGATCGTGGGTTTCGTAGTGGAAACGTTTTACAGTCGCGTCCTTGATCGTTCTGTTCATTCGCTCGACCTGACCATTGGTCCAAGGGTGGTTGGGCTTGGTCAGGCGGTGCTCTATCCCGTTGGCTTCGCAGATCATGTCGAAACGCATTGGCCGAGAATAGATGGTGTTGCGGTTCCGGGGCTGCTCTGCGAACTGGATTCCGTTATCGGTGAGAATGGTGTGGACCTGATAGGGCACGGCCTCAAGCATGTGCTGCAGGAACTCCCAGGCGGTCTTTCTGTCAGCCGTTGCAACGAGTTGAGCGACGGCGAATTTGGCTGTTCGGTCAATGCCCACAAAGAGATAGAGCTTACCTTCAGCCGTCTGCACCTCAGCGATGTCGATATGGAAGAACCCGATGGGGTAGCGCTTGAACTTCTGGCGCTTGGGCTTGTCACCCTCGACATCCAGAAGACGCGAGATACCATGTCGTTGTAGGCATCGATGCAGGGCTGACCGTGTCAAATGCGGGATAGACGGCTGCAGGGCATAAAGACAGTCGTCCAGCGGAAGAAGAGTGTGACGCCGGAACGCGACGATTGCCGCCTCCTCGGCTTCGGTCAAAACCGTCGAGCGCGGTTCCGTCGGCCCGGTCTTCATATCCTCAACTGTCGCGCGCTTGCGCCACTTCGCAACCGTCTTGGGATTGATGCCTAATTCCTTGCTCAACTGCGAGAGCGAAGCTTGCGATCGCTGTATTGCAGCTCTGACGGCGTGCGTGGTCGTGGCGCTCCCGTGACGAACTTGTCCCATAGTGCTTCCTTCCATTCCTGAGAAAGGATCGCACCATCAAACCGTGGGATCAAACAGTTAGGACATAGGCATAGCGGCGCTTGTCTTCGGCAGCGGTGAAATTTGTCAGCTTCAGCATTCCCTTCTCGACCAGCGCATTGAGCACATAATTAATGCCCCCCGTACTGACCCCGACTTCCTTTGCCAACTCGCGCTGGGTCATTTCGGGATTGCCCTGAAGGATGCGTAGGATGCGGAACTTCACATCCTCGCGCAGTTTGTCGTGCTGGGAGGTCATGGCTGGAAAGCTTTCTCGCAGGCTACCGCACAAGGAGTGCCGAGGGCGCGCCTTGATGTTACCGGTGTCGAAATGTGAAGCGGAAGCGACATGATTGCTCTATTCCGAGCAATACATACCCCAGCATCGGCCCGCAAGCCGGCTCTGTTGCATAAATCGGCTGACGGGCAGGGTTCCCCTATCCCCGGACAGACTTATCCTACGGCTTCCGTGATGGGGATGCCGAGGGCGGTGAAGCCGTTGAGGACGGCGACCCTGAGCTGGAACTCTGCAACCTGACGGTCGAAGTCCCGCGCGGACAGGCGCTGCCCGAGGAGCTTGACGCAGTGCATCTTGGTCTCGGCGCGGCTTCGGCGGTGATACCGGCTCCATCGTCGCCAGATTGTTCGACCGACGCGTTTTGATGTCCGGAGGATCTCGTTGCGCGCGACGGCACCGGGGGTGTCGGGCTTCCATGGTTTGGCGTTCTTGCGGGGCGGTATGATCGCGGCGGCGCCACGGGCAGCGATGGCGTTGTGGCACTTGCGGGTGTCGAAGGCGCCGTCGGCGGTGACGCTGGCGATCTCCTGTTCGGGCGGGATCTGATCGAGCAGCTCGGGCAGCATGGGCGCGTCGCCGATGTCGCTGGTAGTGAACTCTGCCGCTCGGATCTCCAGTGTTTTCTCATCGATTCCGATGTGGATCTTGCGCCAGACCCGCCGTTTGGGGCCACCATGCTTGCGGGCGTTCCACTCGCCCTCGCCTTCGACCTTGATCCCGGTGCTGTCGATCAGCAGGTGCAGCGGGCCGTCCGAACCACGATAGGGGATGTTCACCTTCAAGGTCTTCTGCCGCCGTGACAGCGTGCTGAAATCCGGCACGGCCCAGTCCAGGCCGATCAGGCGCAAGAGGCTTTCGACGAACCCGGTCGTCTGCCTGAGCGCCATGCCGAACAGCACCTTCATCGTCAGGCAGGTCTGTATGGCGGCGTCGCTGTAGTCGGGCTGCCGCCCGCGCTTTCCCGTGGGCGCGGCGTCCCACGTCATGCCGGGATCAAACCAGATCGTCAACGAGCGGCGGCGCTTGAGCGCCTCGTTGTAGGCCGGCCAGTTGCGGGTCTTGTAGGCGGGGGGTGTGGGTCTGCTCATGCTGTCAAGCGACACCCAGATTTACGAGGTAACGCGACAGCCAGTTCTACGAGGTGTCGCGCAACGGAGCGGCTCCGGGGCGCGCGCTGACCGTCAAGAGTCAGAGCGCGCGCCCCGGAGGCGCGGTCAGTTATGGGTGGTAGCTGGAAAGGTCAGGCCCTCAGGGCTTCCTCGAGATCGCGCAGCCTGTAGCTGCGGCCCTTGATGTTGAGGACATGGGCGCGGTGCAGCAGGCGATCGAGGATGGCGGTGGCCAGCACCTCGTCGCCGGCAAGCAGCTCTGTCCAGTCGCGGATGCTCTTGTTGGTGGTAATCCCCATGGCGCCGCGACCGTAGCGATAGCTGACGAGCCTGAAAAACAGACTGGCGTCGTCGCGGCTCATCGGATCATAGCCCATCTCGTCGATCAGGAGCAGCGCCGTCGACATGTACTTGCGTTTCTTCAGCCGGGTGGGCGGCAGGTGGGCGTCGGCGCGCAGCGCTGTGAGCAGCTCGTCGAAACGGAAGTACTGGGCGGAGAAGCCGAGCTGGATCGCCCTGATGCCGAGGCCGCAAAGCAGGTGGCTCTTTCCAACCCCGGGCGGGCCCTGCATCAGCACGACCTCGCCATTGCGGATCCAGGCGCCGGTCGCCAGCGTCTCGATGCGCGAGCGTTCGATCGCGGGCTGAAAGGCGAAATCGAAGTTCTCCAGTGTCACGCCGGTCGGGATCTTGGCGGTCTTGAGCATGGTGCGCACGCGGCGTTCCTCGCGGCCGGAACGCTCGGCGTCGAGCAGCCGCTCGAGAAAGGCATGCGCCGGCATCTCGCTGCGCACCGCGTCGGAAAGCAGCCCCTCCAACGCCTCGACGGCATGGGAAAGGCCAAGCGCCCCGAGCTTCTCGCGCGTGGCGTCGATGTCGAGCTTCACACGCGGGGCGGTCATCGCGCCACCTCTGCCAGCCGGGCGTAGAGGTCGATCGAGCGGTGCTGAACGGTGCTGGCGGCGATCTCGGCCAGGCGGCGCCCCATCCGGCCCAGCGGCATCGGCGCGCGGACGCGCTCGGTATCCTTGCCCTCGTAATGGGCCTCGTTGCGCAGGATCCGCGCCGCCGTTCCCCTGGCATGTTCGGCGATCACCTCGGCATGCTTGAGGACAAGCACGCGGCCCGCGACGCCGCGCACCTCGACCTCCTGCCCGACAAACCGGAAGGGGACGCTGTAGCGCCGCCCCTCGAAGCTGATCATGCAGTCGATCCCGACTGGCCGGCGCACCACGATGTCGAAGGGCTCGGGCAAGGTCTCGGGCAGCGCGGTCAGCAGCCTGCGCTCCTCATCCCAGGCCGCGGCGACCGATGTGCCCGTGATGGGGCAGCGCAGACGGGCCGCCCGATCATCCAGCCGGGCGTCGGTCACCGATTGCAGATGCTCGAGACTGTCGAAGGTCTCGCGTCTGGGATCCACCGTCGCACGCAACTCGCCAACATGGCGCTCGACCTTGCCCTTGCCCTGCGGATGGCGCGGCTGGCAGGCGTCAATGTGAAACTGCAACTGCACGCCAAACCGGCGGTAGGTCTCGTTGATCGCACCCCAGGCCCCGGCACCGGTGGCGATCGCCGTCTTCACATTGTCGATCCGCAACACCGCCGGCACACCGCCAAGCCGCTGGAAACAGCCGATCTGGCAGCCCTGCCACGACAGCATGTCCTTCGATCGCGCCCAGACCACCGCACGCTTGCGGCTCCACGACAGCGTCATGATCAGTGCGACAAGATCCACAACCTCGTCGCCAAGCACAGCACCGGGAAACTCCGCCCAGTCGACCTGCGCCTGCGCCCCCGCCGGCGTCTCGACCCGGCGCCGCGCCCGGATTGCAGGCGCCGGATACGTCCGGTTCCAGTAGCGCTGCACCGAACGCAGGCTGCCTTCATACCCGTGCTCGCGCACCAGCCAGTCGTGAAGCGCGCCGAGATTGATCGCCTTCCCGTCCTGCAGCGAACGCCAGATCGAGATCGCCTCCGCATGCGCCGCAGCCTTCAGCGCCTGCTTGCTCCGCCCGTCGGCAGAGCCCGCCGACCAACGCTTGCGGTGATACCGCACCGCACCCTCGCTCACCCCAAGCAGCCGCGCCACCGCGCTCTGCGAATGTCCCTGCTCCAGCAAAACCGCCATCGCCGTCCGCCCCTCATCCCTGAGACGACCCATCGCTCTCCCCCGGCAACCATCACCGGGAAATCGATCAGGCCAAGGCGACGCCTCGTAAATCTGGATGTCGCCTTAACAGCTTCTTCGCGCGTCCGGCGACACATGCTTCGCAGCTACCACGCTGGATTCACGAGATGAATCCCTCACGTGATTTGTACAACAGAGCCCCTTGATGGCGCAAACTCCGACTTGACAGTTGAATATGCTCGACTTTGAGCGCAACATGCAGGTGCAGCAGGACGAGGCACCATGACCACTTATGATCGCGGCACCACCTGGTTTCTGGCGCAGTTCAAGCCGAACAGCCACAATATCGCCGAGCGGAACCTGACGCGGCAGGGCTTTCGCACCTTCCTACCGATGCAGGAGGAGACCAAGCGGTCAAGTGACAAGTTCATCACCCAGATGCGCCCGCTGTTCCCGGGCTATCTGTTCGTGGCGCTGGACATGCTCCAGGGCGGCTGGCGCTCGGTGAACTCGACCTATGGCGTCACGAGACTGGTGAGCCTCGGCAAGGAGCCCACTCCCGTGCCGCTCGATCTGGTCAGCCAGCTGATGCTGCGCTGTAACCGCGAGGGCAAGCTGCTGCCGCCCAAGCTGCTCAAGCCGGGCGATGAGGTGATGCTGACCAAAGGACCGTTCACGGATTTCGTGGCCACGATCGAGACCATCGCGCCGGACAGGCGCGTCTATGTTCTGATGGAGCTGATGGGGGCGCAGACCCGCGTGGCGGTGAGCGCAGAGCATCTGCGGGCGGTCAGGTAAGTGAAGGGACTCATTTTTCCCGGGTTGAAGCGGACAAGGATGCAGATTAACCCA
>Ga0172368_10002058_pt1 | contig 26320 bp, 30 predicted proteins | sample Lak11m_FD_114540 | JGI IMG/M metagenome (GOLD analysis project Ga0172368, IMG submission 114540) | Freshwater microbial communities from Kabuno Bay, South-Kivu, Congo - kab_022012_11m | ecosystem: Environmental > Aquatic > Freshwater > Lake | place: Democratic Republic of the Congo: South-Kivu...
AGCCACCCTCTACTTCTTCCGCCATCTCAAACGCTACGAAAGTGACCTTACTAAACTTTTAACCGATAACTTTCAAACCTACCCCGCTACTGCAGTTGCAAACCTGAGTTAGGTGGGTATATAAGTAGTAAAGGACTTCGGATTGGTTTATTAACAGATCAATACCCAGGTATGATGGATGAAGCTATGGCCAAAAAACTCTTTCCTCCTGTTATCTGGGACTCTATTATTGATAGCACCAAAGTCGGCTGTCGCAAACCCATGCCAGAGATTTATGATATTGCCGAGCAAAAGGCAGGAGTTGCGGCATCAGAAATCCTCTTTATCGATAACCGCGAAAAGAATCTTGTACCTGCTCGCGCCCGCGGCTGGCAAACCTACCTCTACGATTCCAAAGACTACAATACATCCAACCAAAAACTAGCTGATTTTCTTGCCAGTAAAATGCTAAACTGAATGTGTGATAAAGAGTTGGGAGATTATTCACTATATTAGCAGAAGAGGAGAACAACCAGTAAGTCAATTTATTCATCAACTCGACCCCATTAGCATTTCTAAAATAATTAGAATGGTAGGTGTTCTTTCTCAAAAAGGCTATGAGGTAAGAATGCCATACTCCAAACAACTTGATAACAATTTATATGAATTACGCATTAGAGGTAAAAGAGAAATCAGAATATTTTATTGTTTTAAAGTAAATAAAATAGTACTCCTACATGGCTTCGTAAAAAAGACACAAAAAACTCCCGACAAAGAAATAAATACAGCAACTTCTAGATTGAATACAATTTGACAAATATATAACATATATGTTATGTTAACAGTATGAAAAAACTAAACATTAATGACATGGGGAAATGGGAAGACTTTAAAAATGAACTTCTTAAAAATCCAGAAATAAAAAAAGAGTATGACAAGCTCGGTCCCAAATATGCCCTTATTAGTGCCATGATCTCCGCCCGTGCCAAAAAACAATTTACTCAAAAAGAGCTTGCCACCAAGCTCAAAACCAAACAATCTGCCATTGCCAGACTCGAATCTGGCAGAGCCAATCCCACCTACAATTTCCTCCAAAAAATAGCCAAAGCTACTGATACAACTCTAGAGCTTAGGTACGTTTAACGTGTTACAATTTCCCCATGTTCAACTTCCTAACCAAAATCTTCGATAACAATAGTCGCGAAATCGAAAAGTTAAAGCCCATTGTTGCTCAAGTTAATGCGCTCGAAGATAGTATTAAGAAGTTAAAAGACAAAGAATTACCAGGCAAAACCGCCGAATTCAAAAAACGCCTCCAAAATGGAGAATCTCTCGACGATATTCTGCCCGAAGCGCTAGCTACTATCCGCGAGGCCATTCGCCGCGTCACCGGTGAGCGCGCCTACGACGTTCAACTAATCTCGGCGCTTAGTCTCTACAAGGGTCGGATTGCCGAGCAAAAAACAGGTGAAGGAAAGACCCTCTCGGCAACTCTCGCTAGTTATGTCCGCGCTTTGATGGGCAAGGGAGTCCATGTTGTAACCGTTAACGACTATCTTGCTCGGCGTGATGCCGGATGGTACGGACGAGCCCACCTACTCCTCGGCCTCTCTGTCGGCGTTATCTACTCCGGCATGGGTGACCAGCCCGGTGGCATCCTCGACCTCAAACATGAGGAAGAAGGGGAAGAAGACGAGCGGATTAAACATTTCCGTCGCGTCCCTCGCCAAGAGTCATATTTAGCTGACGTTACCTATGGTACTAACAACGAGTTCGGCTTCGACTACCTTCGCGACAACATGGTTATGCGACTCGAGGACAAGGTTCAGCGTGGGCATTACTTTGCGATTGTGGACGAGGTTGACTCAATTTTGATTGATGAGGCTCGGACTCCACTGATTATTAGCGCTCCCGACACAGGAGACACTAGTAAATATCAGCAGTACGCTCAACTGGTTACTACTCTTATCAAAGACACCGACTACGATGTGGACGAAAAGCTAAAAACCGCCACTCTCACTGATTACGGTATCCGCCGCCTAGAGCAACGTCTCCATGTCAAAAATCTCTACGAAGAAAACTACCAAACCGTCCATCATGTTGAGCAAGCTCTAAAAGCCACCTCCCTCTTCACCAAAGACAAAGATTATGTGGTGAAAGATGGCGAGGTCATTATCGTCGACGAGCATACTGGACGCCTAATGTACGGACGGCGCTATAGCGATGGCTTACACCAAGCAATCGAGGCCAAAGAAGGTGTGAACATCCAGCAAGAGAGTCGGACTCTTGCAACCATTTCTCTTCAAAACTATTTCCGGATGTACGAACATTTGTCCGGTATGACCGGTACGGCCAGTACCGAAGGGGAGGAGTTTAAGAAAATCTATAACCTGGATGTGGCTGTGATCCCCACTCATCGCCCGGTCGTTCGCGCAGACAATGCTGACTTAATCTACAAAACCGCGCGCGCCAAATATGCCGCGCTTGTCAAAGAAGTTGAGGAAAAACATGCCAAGGGTCAGCCGGTCTTGATTGGTACCAAGAGCATTGATCACAACCAAATTATTAGTAAGTTTTTATCGCGCAAAAAATTGCCTCATAACGTCCTTAATGCCAAAAATCATGCACAAGAAGCCAAGATTATTAGTAACGCGGGGAGGCTTGGTGCGATTACCGTTGCCACGAACATTGCCGGTCGTGGTGTCGATATTATTTTAGGGGGAGAGAAAATTGGACGCAAAGTTTCCGAATGGGAGAGTGAGCATGAGGCGGTAGTTGCCGCTGGCGGACTCCATGTGATCGGTACCGAACGGCATGACTCTCGTCGTATCGATAATCAGCTTCGCGGTCGCTCTGGTCGCCAAGGTGACCCCGGCAGCTCTCGCTTCTACGTTAGTCTCGAAGATGATTTGATGCGCATTTTTGGTGGCGAAAAGATCGCTGGCATTATGACCATGCTCAATATCCCCGAGGATGAAGCGATTGAGCACAGCATGGTGAGCAAAGCCCTAGAGGGTGCACAGGTGAAAGTTGAGGGCTTCTACTTTGACATGCGCAAACGAGTCGTTGATTATGACGACGTTATGAATAAACACCGCTCCGTAATCTATCAGCTCCGCGATAAATTCTTGTCTGAAAGTAGCTCCGATTCAGGTCTTCGAGACCGTATTATCAACCTTCTCCAAAATGAAATTGAATTAATTGTTAACTCTCGCGTGACCGAAGGCTTAAGTACTAGCGAGCTTGACGCAATTGTCAAAGAATTTATTAGCATTATCCCCTTTGATGACAATTCTCAAAAACAGTTGGCAAAAGAGCTGGGTAAAACCAAAGACCCCCAAGTTATTATTAAATCTCTAACAGATATCGCCCTTGGTACCTACGACTCTCGTGAGAAGACCATCAGAAGTACAACGGTTCGTGAAATCGAGAAATATATTTATCTGACCACTCTTGACGCTAAGTGGATGGATCACCTAGATAACATGGAGAGTTTGCGCGATGGAATTGGTCTCCGTGGCTATGCCCAACGCGACCCATTAGTTGAATATCAAAAAGAAGCCTACTCTATGTTTGAGCGCCTAATTGGCAGTATCGAAAGCGAAGTTGTCCACAAAATTTATCGTCTCAATCCCGTCGCCCAACCCCAATCTCCCCAACCTGTCATCCTCCGCAAGGACGACGTAGGGGCGGGGTCTTCCCATCCGTCCGCCGAATCTGTAGGGGCGAGACGTGGCTCGCCCGTCACCTCATCCGACAAAAAAGAACGTATTGGTCGTAACGATCCATGTCCCTGTGGTTCCGGCCTCAAATACAAAAAATGCCACGGAAAGTCTGTTTAGATAGATATATCAATCTAATTACACTATTTTCAATACCACACAAAACACCGCAAAGTTAGGGTTGATTGCATAAAAACTTATTACAAAAATAATCTGTTAAAATCAAAATATGGGAAATAAAAAAGTCGCAATGGTTACTGGATCATCTGATGGAATAGGGCAAGCCACCGCTAAGTTATTAGGAGCAAATGGTTACCTTGTCGTGATTACCTATAAAACAAATCAAGCACAAGCAGAAGAAACTCTCAATTACATAAAACAGCAGGGTAGTGATGGTCTAGTCGTTCAACTGGATGTGACTAATGAAGAGAGTGTAAAAAATTGTTTCAAATTAGTGGGCAATAAATACGATAAATTAGATGTCCTCGTAAACAACGCCGGGATCGATCATCCATTATCCATAGAAGACTGTTCATATGAAAAATGGAAAGAAATAACTGGTCCAAAAATAGATGGAAATTTTCTATGTACAAAATACGCTCTACCACTTCTTAAGAAACCAGGAAAGGCAGATTTAATTGTTATTATGTCAATGTTAGATACAATCGTCGATCCAGCAGATCCAGCTTACTCTGTTGGTACTGCAGGCACTGTTTGTTTTGTAAAAACAATGGCGCTAGCTTTAGCGAAATTCGGCATTAGAACAAACGGGATAGGACCTAGTAGTATTAGAACAAAATTGCCTTATTGGGGTGAAGCTGGATTAGACACAGATGAAATATGGGAGAAGTTCGCCAAAGAAAATCCTTTGGGGAGAGTTACAACAGTAGATGATGTTGCACTTTCAATTCTGGATGTTATTCAAAACAAATCTCAATTTTGGAATGGGAACTTCATTTATGTTGATGGTGGGGCTCACGTGCCACATCTATGAGCATTTGTGGTACCCTATATAGCCAACACTACAAAAAATGCCACTACCCAGAATTAGGTTGATATCCAAAATCTAATTTCACTTTAATAACTACACATAAACCTTATACTTTGGGTAATCATCAACAAGCAATTAATTAGTGATACTATACTTAGAATGAACACACAGCAAATTAATTCATCAATCATCGACAAAGAAAAAAAGCAAATTCAAGATTTACTTCAGCTAACACAGGTAGATATCGAGCTTAACGAAGTTGGATGGACTAGTCGTGTCTATATTTGCAACAAGGGTGAGTATGTGTTCAAATTCCCCCGTTCAGAAGAAGTAAAAAGAGAATACGAGCAAGAAATCAAAATATTAACATTACTCCATAACTTGAATAATAGTGTACAAGTCCCTCACCTCATTTGGGTAGGTGATGAATTAAAATATCTTGGCTACAAAGGTATAGTCGGTCAAACAGTTGACTTAGTAGTTGAAAATCTAAGTAAAGAACAAAAATCACTCATTGGTAAACAAATTGGTATGTTTCTGACCGAACTGCATTCAATAAAACCACAAGACATGCCAATCATTTCTATCCAGGACGAGATTAAACAATTCCAAAATAGTTATCAAGTTGTACTACCAGTTCTTTGTTCCCAGTTGAAAGCCAGTGAGCAATTACAACTGAAAGAACTGATGGTCGATGAAATGCCCGCAACTATAACACAGTTAGGCAATGACTCCGTGCTATGTCATGGTGATCTAGGGTATTGGAACATTATTATCTCAAAACAAAGCAAAGTTGGAATTATTGACTGGGGTGATATTGGGTACTATGACAGATCCAAGGACTTTATTGGCTTGGAAGACAAAGAGATCTTCGACTCTGCATTGTCGGCTTATGGTGATAATCGTAATATCAGAGAGAAAATTAAGATTCGACAAAGAGTTCTGCCAATCTTAGATTTAAAATATTATTTTGAAATCAATGACAAAGAAAAAATCCATTTTACTATTAATAAGTTAATAAAGAATTTATAATTTATGGTACCTTATTCAACCAACATCTAATAATTGTGATTAATAAATGCCCAGCAACATGGAGGTTAATATGATCATCACTCAATCCACTCCCTTTACCGCCGAACAAGTCACTCAACTGCGCGAACATTTTGACAGCTACATTAAAACAGTGATAGATGTTGAGAAAAAGATTTGCTCTGCTGGTATGGATCGCCATTTTGAGGGTGAACAAATTTTGCTCGAACAGGGAAGTAGTCAATCCAACATTTGGGGTGGGGGACTAGACCCAGACTCAAAAGTGATTGACTATAACTCCTTCATTAACATTCGTCCCAATGACAACAATCCTAGTAACGACATTCTTTCTGTTGATTTACGTAATAAGTACGAGGAACTCACCAAATACTTTTTCCCTACCATTTATGGATAATCAAACTCTCGCCCTCCAGTCGTTGTCTATGGACTTGCTCCGCGTAGCATTGGGTCGTCATCGAGGTCAGACCGCCATGGCAGAGCGTTTTACCCTAGAGGCCAAACAGCGTCTCGCGGAACTACCTACTTTTGATCTTGCCCCCAAAATCCTGGCCTCGCTCAACTCCAAGGCCGTTCGTAGTGCCGAAGACCTGCTTATGTACAGCACTCTCGTCAAGAACCGCGCTCTAGTATAATCCCCTTATGAACCTAAAATCCTGGTGGAATAACCCAGTTAACCGTATCTACGTTTACTCGTTCTTCAAAATGTTTGCGTTCTTCTCCGCGGTTTTGGTTCCATTTTTTACCGACTGGGGACACATTACACTTTTTCAAGTTCAGCTTTTACAATCATGGTTTAGTGTCTGGGTCTTTGCACTTGAGATACCAACCGGAGCTGTTGCCGACAAAATTGGCCGTAAACATAGCATCACCCTGGGATCTCTTATTATCGGAATAGCAACCATTGTGTATGGCAGTATCCCATCATTTTCCATCTTTCTTTTAGCCGAATTTCTCTTTGCTCTCGGGTACGCATTTAATTCTGGGGCTGACCAAGCCCTTCTCTACGACACACTCAAAAGTCAGGGTAGAGAGGAAGAGAGTAAAAAAGTATTAGGTCGTGCTGACTCACTAATGTTAGTAGGAATGATGATTGCCGCCCCAATTGGTAGTTATCTCGCCTCCCGCTTTGGTCTTAACGCTCCCCAGTATTTTACCGCCATTCCTATGCTTCTTGCCACAACTATCGCTTGGTCAATCCCCGAGCCTCGTATTCACTCAGATTCAGAATCAAAAAAGTATCTAGATATTCTCAAGTCTGGTTTTGTTGGTATTCGTCATAACAAAGTCATTCGTACTCTCGCACTCGATTCGGTCGTTGTCGCTTCCGCTGCCTATTTTGTGGTTTGGTTCTATCAACCCATGATGACTAATCTTGATATTCCAATTCAGTATTTCGGTTTGGCTCACGCAGGGCTATTACTTTCAGAAATTATTGTCTCTTCCAACTTTTCTTTTTTTGAAAAGTTCCTTGGCGTAGGGAAATCATATTTACGCTCTAGCGCCATATTAGTTTCATTTGTGTTCATCGTAGCGGCTCTATTTCCTCACCCTCTAACTCTCACACTTCTCATTCTTATCGGAGCTGGAGTTGGTTATACTCGCGCTACCTACGTGACAGCTCTCGCTCAAAAACATATTGACTCTCGCTCTCGCGCAACCACTCTTTCCTCAATCGGAATGATCCGTCGCCTAGCCTTGGTTGTACTTAATCCAATTATTGGGTATATCGCGACCCATTCACTAATCTATGCACTTCTAGTTGTCTCACTCCTGCCTCTTGCCTCACTTTTGATAAAAGAAGAGGTATAACCATGCTAAACTAGCATTTATGGAACAAACAGTGAAACGCTCTATTAAGCGAGGGATTGGTATTTTCTTAATTGTTTTTGGTATTCTCGGGATAATCCTCCCCATCCTGCCAGGTTGGTGGGTCGGACTCATCGGGCTTGAACTCTTAGGTTGGAGGCTAGTGATCGATCGCAAAAAACCCTGGAAAGAAATGATCCAAATCAAAGATAAAGAAAGTCAAAATGAATAAAACATCCTGGGGCAAAGTTGCCAAATGGTACGAAAAAATCGTCGGGGATAGTGGTCACTACTACCACGAGAACGTTATCCTCCCCAATATCCGCAAAATACTTACAATCAAACCCAATGAGCATGTACTTGATCTCGGGTGTGGCCAGGGAGTATATGAACGTACCATTCCCAAAGATGTTTATTACACTGGGATTGATATTTCTCCCGAATTAATTCAGCAAGCCAAAAAGTCCTCTCTCTCCAAAATCCACGATTTCTTTGTGGCCGATATTACCAAGCCCCTTCCCGTCCCAGTAGGTAGTATTGATCACGCCATTTCTATTCTGGCTCTGCAAAATACTAGTAGTGCTGAAACAGCTATCAAGAATGCTGCACAGACTCTAAAAGAGGGGGGAGATCTTACTTTTGTTCTTAACCACCCCTGTTTCCGGATTCCACGCCAAAGTAGCTGGGGAACTGACCTGCAAAGCAAGCTTGAATACCGTCGCGTTAACCGCTATCTCTCTCCTCTTGAGATCCCAATTAACGCGCATCCAGGGGACAAAAACTCGCCTCTTACTTGGAGCTATCACGAGCCCCTTAGTTACTACTTCCACGCGCTAAAAGATAGTGGGCTCTCCGTGATAGACCTACAAGAATGGACTTCTGATAAAGAAAGTAAGGGGTCAGCAAGTAAAATGGAAAACAGAGCAAGAAGCGAGTTCCCGCTCTTTCTCGCCATTAAGGCAGTTAAACTATGACCATCATTAATAGACTAATGATAATCGGAATACTTGAAACGAAGCGTAGTGGAGTGGAATAGTATGACCTGGCAAAAAGTAAGCTCAGTAGTCAAATACCAAAATCGCTACATGCAAGTAACCGAAGACCAGCTCGTGACTGATCATGGTGACAAAGTAACTTTTGGTATTGTCCGCAAAGAACCTTTCTCAGTCGTTATCCCGTTTGATGGCGAAAAAATTCTCTTGGTTGGACAGTATCGCCCAAGCGCCGAAATCTTTTCTTGGGAATTCCCCATGGGTCACGCCGAAGAGAACTCTCCGCTTGTTTGTGCTCAAAAAGAACTCTCTGAAGAAACGGGATTATTGGCGAAGGATCTAATTGAGCTTGGAACCTTCTATCCTGCGATCGGTACTATGAACCAGAAAGGTTATCTCTACTTAACAACTTCTTGGGATATTGGAGAACGACATCTTGATACTTCCGAAAAAGGAATGCAACTCAAATGGGTAACGTTATCTGAGTTTATCGAGATGGTAAAAAACGGTGATATCTTTGATGGTCCAACAATCACCGCTTTCAAGTATCTTGAACTCTATCTCGCCAAGAAATAAATAGCTATAATCCTCTCATGTACAAAAAGAACGTTAGGATGCTAAAAATCTTCAATTTCCTTATTGGCTTTAGCTTGTTTGCTCCGCTTGCGATTATTTATTTTTCTCTGGTATCTGGCTCTTATACACTTGGGGCGAGTATCTTTGGGATCACGATGCTTGCGTCAGCTATTTTAGAAGTTCCCACCGGAATCTGGTCTGACCGAGTTGGTCGCAAACAAACAATAATCCTAGGGTCATGGGCACGTGTAATTGCTTTTATTTTCTATGCTATTGGTCTGTCTTATTGGTGGCTTGTAGTTGGAGCCATCTTCGAAGGTTTATCTCGCGCTTTTTATAGTGGCAACAATGATGCGTTTCTCTATGATACCCTCGCCGACGATCAAATGGAAAAAGATTATCATGAGTATCTCGGTAAAGTTAGTTCTACAGAACAATTGGCAATGGGGATCTCGGCACTTCTCGGCAGCATAGTCGCCAGTTTTTCTTTTGCATACCTAATGTGGTTATCAGTTATCTCACAAATTATAATGCTTTTGGTAAGCTATAAATTCGTTGATCCCAAATCACGCCACTCCAATAATTCGAACATCTATGCTCATTTGGGAAAAGCAGTCAAACTGTTTATTCACAATAAAAAACTAAGACTGTTAAGTATTGGCTCTATGCTCGGGTACGCAATAAGCGAAATGAAATGGGAATTTAGTTCGGCCTTTACTGCAACTGTTTGGCCACTCTGGGCAATAGGTATTGCAAAAACTCTCCCGAGTTTTGGGGCTAGTCTGAGCTTTTACTACAGTGGCAAGATTATTCGCAAATTTACGGCAGTGAAAATTTTGCTTTTTGATAGTTTTATCGGAAAGATTGCAAGCTTTATTAGTTATGGATTTCCGTCCATTGTGTCACCACTAATTATGTGCATGCCCTCCCTTTTATATGGTGTTGGATCTGTTGCAGAAAAAACCCTTATGCAACATGAATTTTCGGATCAAAAAAAGAGTCACTATGAGCTCTCTCAATTCACTTGGTGGGAGTATTGGGTTTGCAATCATTAGTGTTGTTCTGGGGAACTTTGCAGATTCTATGGGACCAGCAAAAGCGCTTATCTATCTTACAGTTATTTCGTTGCCCATTATCTATATTTACTGGATAATCTTTCGTAACGAAAAGAAGCTTGTCACATGACCAACATTCTCTACGCCACTACCAATCCAGGTAAGTTTAGTGAAGCCAAAAAGAATTTCGCTGTCCACGGGATTAATATTATTAACCCATTAGAGCTAGGTATCAATATCGACGTCGAAGAGACAGGTACTACTCTCGAAGAAAATGCTCGGTTAAAAGCGGAGGCATATCTCCCACATGTTGAACAAGGTACTATTGTTCTCGGGGATGATACAGGAATATTTATTGACGCTTTGGGTGGAGAGCCAGGCATCCATGCCAGGCGTTGGAAGGGTTACAAAATGACCGACGAAGAAATAATAGAATACTGTCTCGCGGGCATGAAGGGGATACCAAAAGAGGATCGTGGTGTCGAATTCCGGATTGCGCTCGCCGTGGCAGGTTCAAAATATCCCACCCAAGTCTTTATTGGCACATTCCACACACAACTTCGCACTACTCCACTTCCGCTTCGCGAAGAGGGTTTTCCATTTCGTCCTATCATTACTGATGAATTACCAACTCATCGCATCAATGCCATCAAAGCTGCACTACCTTATCTCTCCACCCTTCAGTCGCTAACGAGCTAATTTCTACGCACCTCTCTCGCCCGTATTCTCCAATTTGCGTCCGTATCAACTCACATAAATATGACTCGACCCCCACTGATTTAAATAGATCGTATGACAATTGTCTAATATAAGTTCCACTAGATACAGTTGCTTCAAATACTGCCACGTCAGCGTTAAGACTAACAATGTTTAACTCATATATCGTCACTGTTTTACTTTTCTTGGTCAGAGTATCTCCCTTGCGCGCCAACTTGTAGCGGGGGACGCCATTTACTTTCGCTGCTGAATAATCTGGGATTTCTTGCTCAATCACACCCACAAATTGTTTCGCCACTTCCTCTATTAGTTCAATTCGTGGAATCGTGAAAACGTGCTGACGTGTTAACGATCCCGTTTTATCCAAAGTATCGCTCTTGGCTCCCAGTACTGCCGTTGCTCGGTAAGTTTTTCTTAAATTCATTAGTTCATTCATCTTTTTCGTTGCTTTTCCAAGCAAAAGTAAGAGCACTCCTTCGGCAAATGGGTCCAGTGTCCCCCCATGCCCGACTTTGTATTGGGGGTGAACGCTGCGTTTAAACTCCCGAATGACATCATAGCTAGTAATATTTGCTGGTTTCCACACAGGTAATATCCCATCCATATCCTCTATATGATACTCTATTAATATGGCAAAAAGATCAGATCAACTCCCTGAGCCCATTACTCTCAAAGCAAGTATGGGACCATCGTTTATTCTGCTCGGGCTCGCACTAGGCTCAGGTGAACTGATCATGTGGCCATATTTAGTCTCCCGCTATGGTCTTGGGATTATCTGGGGTGGTTTGGTTGGCATCACTTTTCAGTACTTCTTAAACACAGAGATTATGCGCTACACTCTTGCCAGGGGTGAAAGTGTATTTGTTGGCTGGCGTAGATATAGCAAATTAATCCCCCTTTGGTTTGTCTTTTCAACTGTTATTCCCTGGGCTCTACCCGGGTTTGTCACCTCTGCTGCCACCATGCTCAACCATGTCTTTCCATTCTTAAATATTCGCGCTACCGCAATTCTACTTATTCTTCTTACTGGAATAATAATCTCTTCTGGTAAAACCCTTTACAAAACCATGGAACATGTTCAAAAGACTCTACTCTCAATTGGCATTCCCTTTGTAACTTTCCTAACCCTATATATGGCCAAAGGAACTGACTGGTTTGCCCTGCTCCGCGGCTTGGTTGGTCAAGGCGATGGCTACCATTTTTTGCCTCAGGGTATAGCGATTGGCGCCTTCCTCGGTGCCTTCGCATATTCCGGAGGGGGTGGTAACCTCAATCTCTCCCAAAGCTACTATATCAAAGAAAAAGGTATGGGGATGGGTAAATACGGTGTGGGAATCAAAGCCTTACTGTCAGGATCAAATGCACATAGGATTGATGGCAACTTGTTTGCTCTTTCCGCGAGTAATCTCTCCCGCTGGACTCGCTGGTGGAGATTAGTGTGCACAGAACACTTAATCGTTTTTTGGGGAGTAGGATTAACTACCATTCTCATGCTCGCCACTCTCTCGATGGCTACCTCTAAGGGGGTAGGTACTGGGGGTGGATTAGAATTTTTCTTTACCGAAGCTACTATGATCGGGCAAGTATTTCATCCGCTCGTCGGTACACTCTTTGTCATGGTTGGAGCGCTGATGCTCTTTACCACTCAGCTCGGGGTGTTAGAGTCAGCGAGTCGTGTTATTGCCGAGAACATCCTTCTTCTTAAATACAATGTTAATCAAGAAGTTAATGCCTCAAAAATGTTTTATATAGTTCTTTGGTCAGAACTTGCCTTTAGCGTTCTATTTCTTTTTGCAGGGATAATAGAACCTCGCTCCATCCTAACTCTTGGTGCCATTCTCAACGCTGCAGCTATGATGGTTGCATTTGCTTTAATTCTTTTTCTCAATCTTCGCTCTCTCCCCAAAACAATAGCTCCCTCTCTCCCTCGCCGCATGGTCATAATAACTGCCTTTATCTTTTTTGCATATTTTGTTATTCAAACTGCACTAACTGCCAAATGGTAAAGGAGTAATAATGACATTTTTTGTAACCAAAATGGATGGCACCAAAGAGCCATATAACGAAGACAAAATCCGCACTTCTGCCGTTCGGGTCGGCGTACCCAAGTTATTACAAGACCAAATGTTAGAGGATATTCGCAGTCGTTTATATGACAAAATTAGCACCACTGAGATATTTACCCTTATCAAAGATTTTCTTCACTCAACCCGCTCCCCCTACCTCGCCACCAAATACAATCTCAAAGATGCTCTCTCTGAGCTGGGCCCATCTGGCTATCCTTTTGAAAAGTATGTCTCTCTACTTCTCCAAGCCAAAGGATATGAGTGCAAGATCAATCAAATATTAAACGGTGCCTGCGTGAGTCATGAGGTAGATATAGTTGCAAAAAAAGATGGTACGACATATTTCATCGAGGCCAAGTTCCACAAGTCTCCTCATCAACGGACTGACGTGCGGGTTGCACTGTATATCAAGGCACGCTACGATGATCTCGCCTCGGCTCATCCCAACGAAATGACTCTACCTTGGCTCATTACTAATACTCGCTTTAGCACCGACGCCATTAAGTACGCCGAGTGTCAACAAATCCAACTCACTAGCTGGGGCTATCCCAAAAACCAAGGAATCATGGATCTCATCGAGGAGACTCATCTTCACCCAATCACCATGCTCGAAGGTTTAACGCAAGAAGATAAAATGCGCCTTCTTAAGTCAGGAGTCGTTACGTGTCAACAACTCCTTGATCCCCAAAATCACGCTCTTATTCCTCAACAATTTCTCAAAAATAACATGCCAGAACTCAAGGCTTTATGTCAAAGCGCTTCATAGGGACCTTAGCTAATATTTTAATCCTGGTTTGTTGTGTCCCGGTCCTCGGCGTAAGTCTCAATGAGTTAAGTATCTATCTCGGGCAAAAACCAACCAGCGTCGAAGTTGCGGGTACCGGTTCAATGTATCCATCACTTTTTTGGGAAGAAGTTGACGACTTAGGAGTCGAGGAGTATCGCTCCTCACCCCTCATGTATCGTGTCTACCCTGGGCTAACGCTGTTTGGTACAACCTATCTCCAAACTTCGCTTAATTACGGAGACATGGTGGCATTCTTTAGTGACAAAACCAAAGAAATATTGTCTCAAGAAGGCAAAAACCCTGATTCTGGCTTTATCAAAAGAATTATTGGTCTACCTGGAGATACCATCGAGCTCCGAGATGGTTATGTCAAAAGAAATGGTGAGCTAATCTCCGAGCCCTATATCCGCACCCCCCGCTCAACCTATGGTGGTACTTTCCTTCCAGACTGTAAAAAAATTACAGTTCCCCCAAATTCTTATTTTGTCCTCGGAGACAATCGCAAAGTTAGCTCCGACTCTCGCTTTGATCTGGGCTTTGTCGGTAAAAGTTCAATTCTCTATATCTTGCCCGCTTCCAAACAAGCTATATATCACCGTCTTTGGCGTGACACTACTAAGGATCATGAGTTATTGGGTTCTCCCACGCTCTCTCTCCCCGAATTCTATCAATTTTTCCCCAAGCTCAAACCCGATCCCCTCCTTGAGAAATCAGCCAAGTTACGTGCGCAAGCCTTGCTCAAAAATCCTGAGACATCATATGCCTTCAACTCCGCCATCCAGGATTCTGGATACAACAATATTGTTTTTGGAGAATTTGTCAGTTATGGCCACTATGACGCAACCGAGTTATATCAAAATCTCACTAGTTTTCACCATACTGCCAAAGAGTTAAATAACCCCCACTACGATGATATTGGAGTCGTAGCGGTAAATGCCGAGGTTGATGGATGTCCCACGCAGGTAATAGTCGGTCATCTGGGTGGATATATTCCCGCCACTTACACCCAAGCAGAGGTTGAGAGTTGGAAAGCGTCCCAAAGTAATCTTGATCAAGTTATTTCATCCTGGGAAAAGGCAAAAAGTTACCCTGGAATTGACCAACAATTACTCAAAGAACTCCTCAGCCTCCTCTACGCCCGACGCGACTTAACCTCAACTGTCCTTGCAGTCATGAATAGGGGAGAGTGGATAAGTGAGGATCTTATGGCTAAAATTAACCAAGACAAAGTAACTGCAGCGCGTGCCGAAGCACTAGCCAAGCAACTAAACGGGGACTAAACATGCACAAAAGATTGGTATTAGAATATCTCAAATTTTGGGCCAAGCTCAAACTTCAACAAAACAAAAACGCCATCATTATTGGCATTACCGGTAGCGCTGGCAAAACTAGCACTCGCCTCGCGCTTGTCGAAATATTAAAGACTCATGGGGAAGTCAAACATAGTGTTCATGCCAACTCGGAGAGTGGCATACCCCTTAACATTCTCGGTCTTTCAATGTATTCCTATTCCCTTTTTGACTGGCTACGGGTCGTCATACTTGCACCCTTTCGTCTTTTTTATCCTGAACATTTCGATTATTACATTGTCGAAATGGGGATCGACTCCCCCAATCCCCCCAAAAACATGAGCTATCTTCTCTCTATCATTCGTCCCCATGTTGCTATAGTCTTGGGAGCTGGCCTCACTCACACCGCCAATTTTGACCACCTCGTCAAAGACGTTGATCCCCAAAGAAGAACAGCCAAACTAATCAACCTCATTGCCAAAGAAAAAATGCAACTTGCCTCTGCCGTCCCTCCCTCGGGCACTGCCATCGTGAATATTAGTAATGTTCCCTTAACCAAGTATCTAAAAAATATTCGCTCTCGTCTCATAACCTATGGTGAAGCAAGCAACGCGATGCTCAAAATCACTCAAGTTAATCTCTCGCGTCGCGGTTTCGGCATGTCGATGACTTATCAAGGACAACGTTATCAGCTTACTCACCCCGATATTTTGGGTCAAGACTATGCCTCAACTTTTGCCGCCGCTCTTTCGGCTGGAGTTAGTGTGGGCATCCCTCTCTCTTCTGGGATCAAAGCTTTGCAAAACTTTCACTCTCCGGCAGGCCGCCTTCGCCTTTTCGCGGGGATTCATCAAACCACTATTCTTGATTCTAGCTACAACGCTTCCCCCCTTGCGATGAAAAATACTCTTCTTCTCTTGAACAAACTTGGGGGTCGCGCCCACAAAGTTGCTGTCCTTGGGGATATGCGCGAGCTGGGGAAAAGTAGCAAAGTTGCCCACCGTGATCTCGCATCCCAAATTATTTGTAGTGCCGACGAAGCCATACTATTCGGCATAGAAACACTCGCCCACGCTCTTCCCATTCTGAAAAATAAAAGATTCCCAGTTCACCATTTTACCAACATGGTTGAGCTGACCGCTCATCTTCGCTCCCACTTAACTCCCCATTCTTGGATTCTTGTCAAAGGCTCTCAAAACGAAATTCTTCTCGAACGTGCCGTCTCCTCCATCCTCCAAAACCCCGCGGACCAGGCCAAACTCTGTCGGAGAGGCCCCTACTGGGACAAGATCAGGCAGATTACGCCGTAGTATGTTATACTATAACCGTCATAGTCAGAGTTAAATAGGAGGTAATGGTATGAAGCATAAACGCCTAGAATTGCCCGATCTTCCCTACAAATACGATGCCCTCGCTCCCGTTATCAGCAAACAAATCATGATGCTCCATCACACTCGCCATCACTTGGCTTACGTGACCGGAGTCAATGCCGCCATGGACAAGCTCGAAAAAGCTCGTGCAGGAGAGGGGCTAGAGATCGATTACAAAGCCGTGATGCGTGACTTTAGCTTCCATATGAACGGTCACAAACTTCACAGTATCTTCTGGCAAAACTTACGCAAAGCCAAAAAGGACAATGCTCCAAGTGGCGCGCTCCTTGAGAAGATTAATGAGCAATTTGGGAGCTTCGAAGCTTTCCAAACTGAATTTGCTGGTGCTGCCAAAGCTGTCGAAGGCGCAGGCTGGGTGGCATTAATTCAAGATGGAGAGGATCTCCATGTCATTCAAATTCAAAATCATAATTTGCTGACCGTTGCCGAGACCAAAATCCTCCTTGTCCTCGACGTTTGGGAGCACGCTTACTACCTTGATTATCAAAATGATAAAGGTAAATACGTCGATTCCATCTGGTCAATCATCAACTGGGATGACGTAAGCTCGCGTCTCGCCTAACTCAATTTTCATGTTAAAATACCCTTGTTCTATTCGGGGATTAGTTTAACGGTAGAATTCGCGGCTGGGGGTCGTGAGACGAGTGTTCAATTCACTCATCCCCGACATATGATTTTTGCCCGTCTTTTTCGTCGTCGTAGCGACAGTACATATCTCAAAAACTTCCTTTTTGGCGTTGAGGACTCTCTCGTTAGTACGGTTGGCCTTCTCTCTGGAGTTGCTGCCGCTCAGGCTACCACCAAAGCCATTCTCACCACCGGACTTATCTTGATCGTAGTCGAGGGATTCTCCATGGGTATTGGTAGTTTCTTAACCGAAGAGACTAGTGAAGAAATTGCAGGGAAAAATGTCCAAACCACCCTCGCCATCAAAGGCGGCTTAACCATGCTTTTTTCGTATATCATTGCTGGCATTTTACCTCTTGCGCCATATGCTTTTCTCCCGTCAACCCATGCCATGCCTCTCTCTATTATTTCTGCATTAGTTGGCCTCTTCCTTCTTGGCTTTGGTACTGCGAGCTACTATCATCGTCCCGCTCCTTTCGCTCGCGCTTTTAAGATGTTGCTCCTTGGGGGACTTGCAGTTGTAATTGGGGTACTCATTGGAAAAATCTTCCACCTCTAGTAGAATAACCTAATGCTCAACTGGATTAAATCGCACAAACTTCTGACCGGACTCGTCATTCTGGCGCTTATCTTTGGTGGCTATCAGTACAATCAATCCCAAAAAGTTAGTTACGACGAATTCACCGTTACCCGTGGTGATATCAAAGAAACGCTCGAATTATCAGGCAAAGTAACTGCCAGCACCATGGCCACCCTCCGTTTTCCCGCTGGTGGACTTGTCACCTACCTCGGCGCCAAAGAAGGTGATAGTGTCAAAAAATGGGCTACGCTAGCCAGTATCGACACTCGCCAACTTCAAAAAACTCTTGAGCAAAAGCTCAATCTCTACAAAAGCGCCCTTAACACTTTTGACGACACCAAAGACGGGTATGAAAATCAAATTGAAGCTAATGATATTGATAATACCTTGCGTCGTATTCTGGAACGTAACCAATATACTTTGGAAAACTCAGTCAAAGATGTCGAGTATCTTGACCTTTCCCTTAAACTCTCCCGCCTTACTTCTCCTATTGCAGGCATACTTGTTCGCGCCCCAATTGATACCGCCAACGTCCAGGTCTTAGCAACCGATACTTGGGTAGTAGTCGACCCTAGCAGCCTCTATCTCTCTGCTGACCTCGACGAAACCGACCTCAAGCGAGCGAGCGTCGGACAAAAAGTTCTGGTTACTTTGGATGCCTACCCCGATGAGACGATTGAGTCTGTAATTAGTAGCATCTCCTATAGCCCGAAAGAAACAACTAGCGGCACTACCTATGAAGTTAAAGTTGCACTTCCCTCTGAATTTGTCAGAAAGCTCCGCCTTGGCCTTAACGGCACCGCCGCCATTATCTTAACTGAAAAAAATGACACTCTTCTCCTTCCTAGTAGTGCTCTAACTGTCGTCAATGGGAAGTCTAGCGTCTTCGTTAATAATAATGAAAAGTATGAGGAAGTTCAGCTTGAGTCAGGTACCGAAAATGAAGGAATGGTCGAAATCACTAGTGGGGTAACTGAGGGTCAACGTGTCTACATCAAAAAATAAATCCACCACTGTTCTCTCTATTTCTAGCGTTAGCAAGGTTTACGAACTAGGCGACGACAAATTAACCGTGCTTAATAACGTCTCCCTCAATATTAACCAAGGCGAGCTGGTTGCGATCGTTGGTCCGTCAGGCAGTGGTAAAAGTACATTGATGCACATTTTGGGACTTCTAGATAAGCAAACCAGCGGGAAAGTGATGCTAGCTGGCCACGACGTCTCTGACATGAATGAAGTAGAACTTGCCAGGTTACGCAATCAATATATTGGTTTTATCTTCCAGCAGTTTAATTTGTTGTCCCGCACAAGTGCCCTTGAAAATGTCCTCCTCCCCACTCTCTATAGCAATCCTCCACTAGATAAAACCAGCAAAGCCAAAGAACTTTTAGTGAGTCTTGGTTTAGGCGAAAGACTCAAAAATTATCCCAATCAACTCTCTGGTGGTCAACAGCAGCGTGTGGCAATTGCCCGCGCCCTTGTTAACGACCCAGCTGTCATTTTTGCCGATGAACCAACTGGCAATTTAGACAGCAAAAGTGGTCATGAAGTAGTCGAAATCCTCAAAAAACTTAACAGTGAAGGCAAAACTATCGTTATCGTTACCCATGATATGGACTTGGCACAAATGGCCAAACGCGTTATTCGTATTTTTGACGGCCAAATTGTCTCCGACACAATTATAAAGAAAAAATCATAATAACCATGTACTACGTACTGTGTACCATGTACGAATCAATATGAAACTAACCACTCTCGCCCGCTCAGCCTTTATTAGCATTTCGCGCAACAAAATGCGCTCTTTTTTAACCACCCTCGGAGTTGTCATCGGCGTGCTCTCCGTTATTCTCTTAACTAGTATCGGTAATGGCCTAACCGTTTTTGTCGAAAAGCAGTTCGAAACCTTGGGTTCCAACATTCTCTACGTTTCTCCAGGAGAAATCATTAGCGAAGAAGGAGGTTTTAATCAAGAAGCCGCGGCCCTCTCCATGGCAACCAGCAAACTCTCCCTGAATGATGTCTCCGCTTTAGAGCGCGCCGGCTACCCGCTTGGTTCTGTTGTCCCCGCCATCGAAGGTAGTGTTGACGTTCGTACCGACCAAGGTAAGCGTAAAGGTTTTACTATGGCAACGGCCCCAAGTTATAGCGAAATTAGAAACACCAAAACCACTAAAGGTCGTTTCTTTAACGACAACGATGTTTCAGGGAACCGCAAAGTCGCGGTGATTGGGAGTAAGATTGCCGAAAAACTCTTTGTGGGGGTTAACCCAGTTGGTAAACACGTGACCCTCAATCGCATTCGCTTTGAGGTGATTGGTGTGGCTGAAAGTAAAAGTAGTGGTAGTTTTGGCGGACCTGACATTGATAGCACAGTTTACATACCAATAACCACCGCTAGAAGCGCCTTGGGTCAAGAGAAAATTTCCTATATCCTCGTTCAAGCCCAAGATAAAAAAGAAATCGAGCGTGCCAAAACCCGCATCAAAGAAATTATGGGGAAGCGCTTGGAAAGTGACGAGTTCTCCGTAACTGACCAAGCCGAAATCCTAAAGACTATCCAAACTATTTTAAGCACTCTAACCTTAGGTCTGGCCGGGATTGCCGCTATCTCTCTAGTTGTTGGTGGCATTGGGATTATGAACATAATGCTTGTAGCCGTTTCGGAACGCACCCGCAAAATTGGACTTAGAAAAGCTTTAGGCGCCACCCCTCAAAGTATCTTAATTCAATTCTTAATCGAATCTGCAGTGCTCTCAACTCTCGGTGGGATGGTAGGAATTATCCTGGGTGTTCTTGGCGCGCTCGCCATGCGTTCTTTCTTCCCGGCTACCCCAGCTCTTAACTCCATTCTTCTCGCTTTCGGTGTCAGTCTTGCAACTGGCATTATCTTTGGTGTTTTCCCTGCCAAAAAGGCTGCCGCCCTTAACCCCATCGATGCTCTCCGCTACGAATAACAAAGTTACGAACCTTGTTTTTAGTTCTGATCCCAGCGTTTGCGAGTGATCGGAACTTTTGCGATTAACTGATATCATATACTCATGAAACGTCTCCTCGCTCTTGCATTGCTTGTTGGTATTGCCTATGGTGGCTGGGTTTGGTGGAAAAGCGCATCTTCTCCTTCGGTCTCCAAAATTACCAACTCCTCCTCGCTTCCCAAGTTGTCGCTTCAAGATCCCAATCAAGTTTTGCAAAACCTCGAATCTGTACTTGGTGTTAGTATCGAAAATGGAGTCAGTACCGTGAAAAACCTTGTTGATCAAGTGGCTAGTCCTGATCAAGCCCCCATTATTAACAAAGCTATCGAAAACTTTCAAAGTGAGCTAAAGCAACTCCCCGAGGATCAAGTCAAAAAGATCCAATATAATTACTGCAAAGGCATCGTGGAGGAATATGAAAAATAGGCGAATAGGTGGACACGTCTCTTGCGCTGGTGGCTTGCAGAATGCCATAACCAACACCCTTAACATTGACGGCAATTGCATGCAAATTTTTGCTGGCTCTCCTCGCATGTGGGCTCGCTCTCCCTATCCACAATCAATTGCTACTGATTTTCGCTTAAAACTTAAAAACAACGACTTAAATCCTATCTACATTCACGCTCTCTATCTAACTAATCTCGCTTCCGATAAACCAGAAATTCTCGAAAAATCCAAAGCTGCTCTAATCATGGATCTAAAAAATAGCGCAGCTATTGGCAGTGCTGGGGTAGTGCTCCACATTGGGAGTCATCAGGGTCGGGGTTGGGCCCAGTCGCGCGCTTTAGTTATTAAAAGTATTCAAGAAGTGCTTGCCAATACTCCCGCCGAGTCCACCCTTTTACTCGAAAACTCGGCCGGCCAGCAAGGGAAAATTGGTTCTCTCCCTGAGCTGGCCGATATTATTACTACCATTAATTCGCCTCGCCTCAAAGTCTGTCTCGACACCGCCCACGCGTTCGAAGCTGGCTATAACTTCGCAACTGCTCAAGGATTAGATATTTGGCTCAAAGAAATTGGGGCAACGATTGGCTTTGCCAAAATTGAGCTCTTACACCTCAATGATAGTAAAACCCCATTAGGTAGTGGTCGCGACAACCATGCAAATATTGGCGAGGGCTTTATTGGTAGCGAGGGGATTAAAAACCTCATTAATCATCCCTCCCTTACCCATCTCCCTCTCATTCTTGAGGTTCCAGGCCTCGACAATTCCGGTCCCGATCAAGCTAATATTGATCGAGTTAAAGCACTTCTGGGGTAGAATACACTCATGTCCGATTTACGCAGTCGTCTTGACGATATCAAAACCAAGCTTGATTCAGGCAAGCTCCAAACCGAGAAAGTTGCTTTGCTCAAAGAAATGGAAGCGGGGGATTTTTGGAATAGTTCTGACGCCCAAAATAAGAGTCAGCGTTTATCCGCAATTAATGATCTCCTCGACTCCGTCGCTCATGTTGAGTCTGTAATCGGTGATGCCGAAACCGCCATCGAGCTCGGCGAGGATCTAGATAAGTACAATGGGATCGCCGAAAGTGCTCTTAGCAAACTCGAAATGAACACCTATCTATCCGGCCGCTTCGATAGCCTCGACGCCATCCTTAGCATCCACGCCGGAGCGGGAGGTACGGAGGCCATGGATGGGTCCGAGATGCTCTATCGTATGTATTTGCGCTACGCTGAGCGAAGTGGTTGGGGCTACGAGGTGATTGATGAAACCAGGGGGGATGAGGCCGGGATCAAGTCTGCCACTGTTAAGCTCAAGGGCAAAAATGCCTACGGCCTGCTTAAACGGGAGCAGGGCACTCATCGCCTAGTCCGTCTCTCTCCCTTTAACGCCGACAAGCTCCGCCAAACTAGTTTCAGTCTCGTCGAGGTCTTACCCGCTGTTGAAGAGGATACTCCCGATGTGGTGGTGCGTGACGAAGATTTAGAATGGCAGTTTTTCCGTGCTGGTGGTCATGGTGGTCAAAACGTTAATAAGGTCAGTACAGCAGTGCGCCTAATCCACAAGCCCTCCGGAATTGTGATTGTCTCCTCCCAAGAGCGCTATCAGCAAAGTAACCGCGATATCTGCATGCGCACTCTCAAAGCCAAACTTTGGGAAATTGATGAGGCGAAAAGAAAGGCTGAGATTAGCTCGGCCAAAGGGGAGTACAAAGTGGCCAGCTTCGGCAACCAAATCCGCTCTTACATCCTCCATCCTTACAAAATGGTCAAAGATGTCCGCACCCAGTGTGAAACTAGTAATGCCGAGGGCGTCCTCGATGGTGATCTCGACGCCTTCATCCAAGCCGAACTCAAAAATCTCCCTTAACTTAAAAATTAGAAATTGAAAATTAAAAATTACTCCAAGATTACTTTATGGTATATTAAGAATAAAGTTATCTTGGAGGTACTATGGACGAACTCAAGCAAATCAATCTGGAACCTAGTAATAATCAACCCAACCCTGCGTTGGTAGAGGAGAAAATTATGGAGCCGTCAACCAAAAAGAATTTTCTCATGCCCATCCTTTTGATCATTGGTATCCTGGCTGGACTTGGCACTGGCTACTTTTTCGCCCAAAAGAAACTCCTTCTCGCTAGCGATGGTACCGGTTCAGTCTCAGGAATGACCCAAAATCCAACCAGTGCAGGAGCTGTCAAAGCTGGTGACACCTTTGGTACTGCCGACGAAAAGACTTTTCGCGATAGCGCCGAAGGAGTGATGCAACCAGGTGGAATTGATGGCGAGGGGAGTCATCATATCGAACGTGGCGCCAACAAGAGTCAATGGGTATATGTCACCTCCTCTGTCGTTGATCTTGACATGTTTGTCGGTCATCGCGTCATGGTTTGGGGCGAGACCAACGCTAGCAAAAAAGCTGGCTGGCTCATGGATGTTGGCAAACTCAAAGTCTTAGAGCTTCAGGCCGCCGAGATTAATAATATTGAACCTGCAGAGTAATTTACATTTTCGTGTATACGTGAAAACGTGTATACGTGTAACCGATGCCTATGCTCATCTTTGACTCTGTTACCAAAAAGTACGGCAATGGCACTATCGCTCTCGATCATGTTGATTTCGCGATCGGAGCAGGGGAATTTGTTCTTGTTTCTGGTCCCTCTGGTTCTGGCAAAACTACCCTAATCAAATTAGTTATCAAAGAAATCGATCCTACGCATGGGAAAATCGTAGTTGATGGGGATGATATAAGCAAAATTCCCTCGCGCAACCTCCCCCTTTTGCGGCGCAAAGTTGGCGTAGTTTTCCAGGATTTCAAGTTACTTCCCGAGAAAACGGTTGCCGAAAATATTGATGTTGCCTTGGAGATCTTAGGCCTCGAAGAAAATGTGATACTCAAACGCCGTCGCGAACTCCTCGAATTAACGGGTATCACTTCCAAAGAAAATGACTTCCCCGCGCAGCTCTCAGGAGGAGAGCTCCAACGAGTTGCCCTGGCTCGCGCTCTTGCCCCCTCTCCCAAGATCCTTTTCGCTGATGAGCCAACCGGCAATCTCGACCCTGTTACTGCCGAGTCGATGATCAAGTTACTCGAGGATATTCACTCACAAGGCACTACCGTTATTATGGCAACCCATGACCTTCAATATACCAAACATCTCAAAGCTCGTCGTATCGTACTTAGCCAAGGCCACCTTGATTCTGACTCTTCTCACCACGACAAAAAGAGTTAAATTTGGTAAAGTGGGTACATGACCAAAATAAACTCCGTTTTTTCTGCAATGCGTCGCTCTCCCTATCAAACCTTTCTCGCAATCCTCATGACTACAATCACCTTTTTCATGATTAGTCTTTTTAGCCTTGTGGTGCTCGGAGCTAATCAAATGCTTCGCTATTTCGAGTCACGCCCTCAAGTGACAGCCTTCTTCAAAGACGACGCTACCACCGCTCAGATAGATGCCCTAAAAGCCAACCTTAGTAGCACAACTTCCCTTGATTCCGCCAAATATATCTCCAAAGAGGATGCGCTCAATATTTATCGTGAGCAAAATCATGATAATCCCTTGCTTCTCGAGATGGTGACCGCCGATATTCTTCCAGCATCTCTTGAGGTAAGCACTAGTAATGTCAAAGATCTAGAGCTTGTCGCCACAATAATGCAAAATGATTTGTCAGTCGAAGAGGTAGTTTTCCAAAAAGATGTAATCGATACTCTCAAAAAATGGTTGGGCGGTGTACGCCTGGCGGGAGCAGCCCTTACTCTCCTCTTAACGCTCGTCTCTCTTTCGACCATCATTGTCATCATCGGTCTCAAGTTCCGCAACAAAAAAACCGAGGTCTACACTCTCTCTCTTCTGGGAGCAACATCGTGGTATATCCGCTCTCCTTATGTTTTTGAGGCCACACTATATAGCGTTGTTGGTGGAATTGTTGGCTGGGGTGTTTCTTATGTCACTCTCCTTTACTTAACCCCCAACCTAATCGGCTTCTTTGGCGAGATACCATTACTCCCTGTTTCGCCTCTGATCATGTTATCAGTTCTGGGGATAGAGTTATTGCTTGGGATTGTATTGGGGGCGGTTTCTTCTCTTCTTGCCACTCGCCGTTACGTCCGATGAAGAAGTTGATTCTTGCTTTATGTGTCACTGTGTCACTGTGTCACTTTGGCACTTCCTCCGTTAGCGCTGTTTCTTGTGGTGATACTCTCCCCGATGATAAATCCGCCCTCGACGTCTACATTCAAGACTGCAACACCAAATTGTCCGAGCTCTCAGGTCAAAAACAAACTCTCTCCCAAATTATTGGGACTCTAAGTACTCAAATCAAGCTGACCGAAAGCAAAATTGCAGCGCAAAAAGCTCAGCTGGCACGGCTAGAGATTGAGATCACTGATCTATCAGGGAAAATCGAAAGTCTCAATTACTCACTCACCGATCTCACCCGACTCTTCGTTGCGCGTGTCCGCGAAAGCTATATGACCAAAGCCAAAGTGCCCACCCTCCTTGTTGCTCAATCCACAGGCCTCATGAGTATAGTCAAGGGAGTCGAGTATGTTGAACAAGTCCGGGATCATGACCGCACTCTCTTGATTGCACTAGAAAAATCTCGCCTCGACTTCGATACTCAAAAATCCGAGAAAGAGGAGAAGCAAGCCGAAATCGTCAAGTTAAAAGCAGGCTTAGATCGCGAGAAAGCTGCCCTCGCTAGTCAAGTCTCAGCCAAAAATCAACTGCTCTCCGATACCAAAAATGATGAGAAAAAATATCAATCGCTCCGTCAACAGGCCGCCAATCGTGTCGCACAACTCGCGGCTTATGCAACCAGTAAAGGCGCGAGCATCCTTAGTGGTACAACTAAATGTGATGATTGGGGTTGCTACTACAATCAGCGCGATAGCCAATGGGGGAATAAATTGATTGGTAATAGTAGTTCGAATGTGGCGACAGTTGGTTGTTTAATTACTTCAACCGCTATGATCGCCTCTCATTATGGTCGCAATCTTACTCCATTAGATATCGCTTCCAGCACCAATCCCTTCGAATATGATACGGCTGATATGCGCTTCGATTGGCTCGGGAGTGTTGGTGGTACCAAGGTCACTCGCTCATCTCAATCTTGTTCTGGAACAGGTTGTTTCGGAATCATGGATTCCGAACTTTCAGCAGGTAGACCCGTGATCATTCGCATCACAGCCGCCAACGTTGCCGGGACCCATTTTATCGTCATCACCAAGAAAGAAGGGGACAACTATATCATGAAAGACCCTTTCGAGC
>Ga0172368_10002059_pt1 | contig 26315 bp, 25 predicted proteins | sample Lak11m_FD_114540 | JGI IMG/M metagenome (GOLD analysis project Ga0172368, IMG submission 114540) | Freshwater microbial communities from Kabuno Bay, South-Kivu, Congo - kab_022012_11m | ecosystem: Environmental > Aquatic > Freshwater > Lake | place: Democratic Republic of the Congo: South-Kivu...
ACAAAATAAAGAAAACCCTAAAAAACTTGTTGTTGGTGAGGATTTTTATTTAGCATTTTCTCCTGAAAGGGAAGATCCGAATAATCCTAATTATTCGACCGCAACGATACCTAAAGTTGTTGGAGGTGTTACAACCGCATGCGTTGAAACTGCCTCAAAGTTGTATGATCAAATTATTGTAAAAACAGTAAAAGTTTCTTCGCCGAGAGCGGCAGAAGCAACGAAGCTGCTGGAAAATATTTACCGTTCGGTTAATATAGCTTTGGTAAATGAACTGAAAATGGTATTTGATAAAATGAATATTGATGTCTGGGAGGTTATTGAAGCCGCAAAAACAAAGCCGTTTGGTTTCCATGCGTTTTATCCGGGACCGGGATTGGGAGGACATTGCATACCAATAGACCCGTTTTATTTGACGTGGAAAGCCAGGGAGTACGATATGAATACGAAGTTTATTGAGCTTGCGGGGGAAGTGAATACAATGCAGCCATATTATGTAATTGAAAGAACAATGAGCTTTCTTAATCTGCATGGAAAAGTGTTAAAAGGGGCGAAGGTTTTATTGCTTGGGGTAGCTTATAAAAAGGATATTGACGATATGAGAGAATCACCGTCGCTAAAGCTTATTGATATCTTGAAGAGAAAAGGAGCAGAGGTTGATTACAGCGATCCTTATATCCCTAGACTCCCTAAAACAAGACATTTTAATTTTGATATGACTTCTGTTCCCTTGAATAAGGAGACGCTTCCTCGATATGATGTGGTGTTATTAAGTACAGATCACAGCAATTTTGATTATAGACTGATAGCAGATTATGCGCAGTTAATAGTAGATACGAGAAATGCATTTGAAACGCGTAGATTTAATGGTGAAAATATTTGTAAAGCATAAACTGAAACTTTAGACTAAAAAAATATTATAATAACAGTATTATTGACATGAAAAATTTTGCAATAACGGGTGTAGCGGGCTATATCGCCCCAAGGCATTTGAAAGCAATTAAGGAAACGGGAAATAATTTAGTAGCCTGTCTTGACCCTCATGATTCTGTCGGAATCATTGATTCGTATTTCCCGGATTCCGATTATTTCAGGGAGTTTGAGAGATTTGAACGTCATCTTGAAAGACTACGTCACAAGAATGATGAGAAAAAAATAGATTATCTGAGCATCTGCTCACCAAATCATCTTCATGACGCACATATCAGATTGGCGTTACGTTTAGGCGCGGATGCAATATGTGAAAAACCTCTTGTTCTCAATCCGTGGAATATTGAAGCTTTAGAAGATCTTGAAAAAGAATACGGTAAAAAAGTTTATACTATTTTACAACTAAGGGTTCACCCAAAGTTGCTTGCTTTAAAAGAAAAATTGAAAAACGAACAGTATGCTGGAGCAAAAAAAAAGAAGGTTATTATTACGTACATTACTTCCAGAGGTTCGTGGTATCATTTTTCGTGGAAGGGGGATGCACAGAAATCGGGGGGAGTAGCGACAAACATCGGAGTGCATTTTTTTGATCTGGTTATTTGGTTGTTTGGTAAGCCCAAAAGCAATAATGTGCACCTATCGGAAACTTCTAAAGCCGCAGGCTATCTGGAGCTTGAATATGCGGATGTGAGTTGGTATCTTTCTGTAGATAAAAACGATCTGTCGGCAGCAGCAGCTATCAGTGGAAAACCGACACACCGATCCATAACGATAGACGGAGATGAAGTTGAATTCACGGATGGTTTTACTGATTTACATACTTTAGTTTACCAGGAGACAATTGCTGGAAGTGGATTTGGACTAAACGAGGTTAAAACCTCAATAGAGGTTGTCCATGCGATTAGACATGCTCAAGCATCAAAAAACAGAGATGAGATGCATCCATTATTATTGCGGAATGCATGAGGCATTTGGACAATTAATTTATTCTGTCACTAAATTGAGAAAAAAAATATGGAAAAAAAGAACTTCTATATAAATGAGTATGCAGTCGTTGATGAAAAAGTTGAAATTGGCGAAGGAACTAAAGTTTGGCATTTTTCGCATATACAAAAGGGGGCAAGGATTGGGAAACATTGCGTTCTTGGTCAGAATGTTAATGTTGGTAATAATGTTACTATTGGTAATTTTGTAAAAATACAAAATAATGTCTCTATCTACGAGGGAGTGACGCTCGAGGATTATGTGTTTTGCGGTCCTTCGATGGTATTTACAAATATCCTTGATCCTAAATGTAAATATCCGCAAGTAGGGAAAGAATTTTATATTAAAACGCTGGTTAAAGAAGGCGCTTCTCTCGGAGCTAATGCTACAATTGTCTGCGGACATACAATAGGGAAGCATTGTTTGATTGGCGCGGGGGCTGTGGTTACAAAAGATATACCTGATTATGCTTTAGTTGTTGGGAATCCGGGGAGAGTTGTCGGTTGGGTGAGTGAGGCGGGGAAGAGACTTAAGTTTGATGAAAATGGAATTGCTTTCTGCGAAAAGTCAAATAAAAAATATAAATTAGAGAATAATAAAGTTAGCGAGATTTAAGGATGATTAATTTAGCAGGCTCGAGAATTTTGGTAATCGGCGGAGCTGGATTTATAGGCTCCTGCGTCGTTGCAGAACTCTTAAAAGAAGATGTCAAAGAAGTAGTTGTTTATGATAATTTTGCAAGAGGGAAACTATCCTATTTAGCTGAATCTTTGAAAGATAAAAGATGCAGTTTATATCCTTATGGCGGAGATATACATGATACCGATATTCTTAATAAAGCTATGGAAGGGGTCGATTATGTGTTTCATCTAGCGGCGATGTGGCTTTTACATTGTAAGGATTTCCCTCGAACTGCCTTCCATGTAAATATCGAAGGCACCTTCAATGTTCTAGAAGCATGCGTGAACAATAAAATTAAAAAACTAATTTACTCTTCTTCAGCTTCAGTTTACGGGGATGCTATCGAAATACCTATGACCGAAGATCATCCTTTTAATAATAAGAATTTTTACGGCTCGACCAAGATCGCCGGAGAAGCTATGTGTACTGCCTTCAACGACAGATATGGATTGCCTATTGTGGGATTGCGTTATATGAATGTATATGGACCCAATCAAGATCAGCATGCAGCTTATACCGGGGTCATCCCCATAATGTTAAATAAAATTTCTGCAAATGAAGCCCCTACGATAAATGGTGACGGAAGCCAAGCTTATGATTTTATTTATGTTGAAGATGTTGCCCGGGCAAATGTTCATGCCCTAAAATCTGAAGTGAATTTGGGCTTTTATAATGTTGGAACGGAGGTGCAAACTTCAATAAAAGAACTCTGCGATACCATCTTAGTATTAAAGAGATCAACTTTAAAAGTTAATTATCAACCATATTCGATGGATGATTCTCGCCAATTCGTTCAAAATAGGATTGGTTCAAGAAAAAAAGCAGAATCTGAGATCGGGTTCAAATATAAATACACCCTAGATGAAGGATTGCAAAAGTTAATTGATTGGCGTATAGAAAACGGAGTTGATAAAGTATGAAAATTACTTTAATTAAACCATACATCGACGAAAATATCAAAAATAAGGTTTTGGAAGTTCTTGACTCGGGATATTTAACAGAAGGTCCTATTACAAAGGAGTTTGAAAATATTTTTAAAAATTATGTCGGATCCAAATATGCTATTGCAGTTACATCATGCACTACTGGGCTTGAAATTGCACTCAGAGCAGTTGGGATTGGCCCGGGAGATGAAGTAATTGTCCCCGACTATACTTATCCAGCCACTGCAGCAGTAGTTAATATTGTTGGTGCTACTGCCGTTATTGTTGATATTCAAAAAGAAAATATGCTGATCGATTACGATGAAGTGGAAAAAGCTATCACCACAAAAACCAAAGCCATTATTCCTGTTTCGCTTTTTGGTAATCCTTTAGATTATGAGAGAATGAATCAAATAAAAGAAAAATATAAACTAATTATTATTGAAGATGCCGCATGTTCGGTTGGGGCTGAGTATTTAGACAAAAGAGTCGGGACTTTGGCCGATATTTCTGTTTTTAGTTTACATCCTCGAAAATTTATTACGACAGGTGAAGGCGGAATGATATCTACTGACAATGATACTTGGGCTGTATGGATGGAGTCCTATAAACATTTCGGAATGAATATGAACAATACAGCAAGAGAGGGTGTACAATTTGAAATGACAGGGACAAATTACAAATTGAGTAATATTCAATCCGCAATCGGTCTTGAACAGATGAAAATTATTAATGATCTATTAGATAGAAGATGTGAATTAGCTGCAAATTATGACAAGTTGTTGAACAATGTGAAAGATGTTTCTTTTCCAAAAATAATTCAAAATTCAAAACATGCATATCAATCTTACACTATTTTTGTTAATGAACGTGATAAAATTATGAGAGAGATGCGTGTTAAAGGAATTGAAGTCCAAATTGGAACGTACTCCCTGCACATGCATAAGGCATTCAATGATAATTCTCTATGCAAACTTTCTGGAAAATTTGAAGGAAGTAAATTTTCATTTGATCATTGTTTAACACTTCCGCTTTATCATGAACTTACTTTTGAGCAACAGGAACTGGTTGTTGAGCATCTAAAGGAATTAATCTAATTGTATAGAACTCAAATCATTCTGGGACACAATTCTCGATGAAAAACTTTTTACGATTTGCACTATGTGCGGTATAGTAGGTGTATTTAATTTGGACGGGAACCCATTTCCAAGAAATCATCTTGTAAAAATGGCTGATGCAATTGCTCATCGCGGACCAGATGGCGAAGGGTATCTCGTTCAAGATAGTATTGCTCTTGCTCACAAACGACTTGCAATCTTAGATACTTCTTCTCGAGGTAATCAGCCGATGGCATCCAAGAATGGTAATTGGACAATAGTTTTTAATGGCTGTATCTATAATTTTCTAGATCTAAAACAAGAATTAAAAGCAAAAGGGCACACTTTTGTTACAGAAACAGATACGGAAGTTTTAGTTGAAGGACTCGACGAATATGGTATCTCATTTTTCGAACGTTTGAATGGAATGTTTGCGGTCGGTGCCTGGAATAAAAAAGAAAAAGCCCTTTATTTAAGCAGGGATAGATTTGGAGTTAAACCTCTATATTATTGGTTTAACGGAAAAACTTTTGTTTTTGCATCTGAAATAAAGGCGATAGTTGTCCATCCAGATTATCCGATGAGTTTGAACTTTGATGCACTCAACGAATATTTTACTTTTCAGAATCTTTTTACTTTCCAGACACTCTTCAAAAATATTTATCTTTTACCGCAGGCAAATACTGTAAGGGTTGATTCAAATTCTACTTCAGTTATACATTCTGCTTGGTGGGATTATGATTTTACACAACCCGATGATAAAATGTCTTTTGAAGATGCTCGGGAAGAAACTCTCCGTTTATTTAAGCAAGCTGTTACAAGACAAATGATAGCTGATGTACCGGTAGGGTCCTACCTTTCAGGTGGAATGGATTCTGGTTCTATTGTTTCTATTGCTTCAAATCATGTGGATAGATTATCAACTTTCACATGCGGATTTGATATGTCTGAGGTTACAGGAGTTGAAGCAAATTATGATGAGAGAAGAGATGCTGAGTTAATGGCAAATCATTTTAAAACTGAGCATTTTGAACAAGTGATGAACGCGGGTGATATTCGTTGGTCACTGCCAAAGGTTGTCTGGCACCTTGAAGATCTTCGTGTTGGAATGTCATATCCAAATTATTACATTTCAAGACTTGCATCAAAATTTGTAAAAGTTTGTTTGCAGGGTACTGGTGGTGATGAACTATATGGCGGTTATCCTTGGCGCTATTATCGTGTTTTTGACTCTGTTTCTCGATCAGACTTCTTTAACCAGTATTATGGTTTTTGGCAAAGATTAGTTTCTGATGATGATAAGGTGAAACTTTTTACTTCCCAAGTTTACGAAGGAATTGATATAAATGAACCGCGAAGAATATTTGAAAGGGTTTTTACTTTCAATAAAAGCCTAAATTACAACACACCTGAAGACCATATTCAGAATAGCCTTTACTTTGAAATTAAGACATTTCTACCGGGGTTACTTTTAGTGGGGGATAAATTATCGATGGCACACGGACTTGAAGAAAGATTCCCGTTTTTAGATAATGACTTAGTTAATTTCGCACAAAAAGTACCTTTACGGCATAAACTGGCTAATCTTGAAAAAATGAAACGCATTGATGAAAACGATTTCCGGGATAAAAAAAGTTTATATCATGAATATAATGACGGGAAAAATGTTTTACGTCAGGCAATGATGGAATTAATTCCGGAAAAAATACTTAACCGGAAAAAGCAAGGATTCTCTGCCCCAGATGAAAGTTGGTACCGCGGGGAAAATGCTGAATATATCAAAGATTTATTACTTAATAGCAGAACAGTTTCATCAGAGTTTATTGATAAAAGTTACATCCAAAAAATTGTTGAAGAACATATTGAACAGAGAATTAACCATCGTTTATTGATATGGTCGTTTTTGAATTTTGAGTTGTGGTGTAGGACGTTCATTTGATAAAAGAGGATTTTAATGATTCTTCAAGAAATAGGTAATGACTACTTTACCGGACTAAAAAATATCTTTCATATAGACAATTACAACCAGTACCGCTTTTATCCATCGCAATTTAAAAATGGGTGGGTTGAGTATGGTTTAAAAAAACTCAATAATAAAAATAACAATAAAGAATGTTATTTTTATTATAAATCCTTATACTCTTCACCTATACTAATATCAATTCGAATTTCTAAATGGGATGAAGATCAGTTTAATGTAAAAATAGCGATTTTAGAATTCTCTTTTTTCAATGATGATGTTTCAATAGAAGAATTGAATAATTCCTTCAGAGAGATTTTCCATTTTTTGTATAAAAAGAATATCGCATTCGTCTCAATTAGAGTGAATGGGGACAATTTGAAAGTAATTCACTTTCTCGAATCAAATGGTTTCAAATACATAGAAGACGTGATTTGGCCTGTTTTAGATTGTAGGAAAGTGATTTCAAAGGATATAGAAGGAGTACGAATTGCAGTAGCCGATGATTTAGAAAAACTAAAATATATCGCTTCAAATTTCCAATACCAGAGGGGACATTTTCATTGTGATGAGAAATTTGATAAAATGTTAGTAAATAATTTATATGCTAAATGGGTTGAATCAGCATTTGAAAGAGGTGACCCAATCCTTGTGCTCGAAGACGAAAATATACTCCGAGGATATTTTGTTATGATGTTTGATGAAAATCTATCATCCTTACTTGGTTATAAATATGGTAGGATGCGTTCACTTGCTTTAGATTCAGAGGTAAGGGGAAAAGGTTTAGGAAAAAAGCTATTTACCGCTGCCATAAATTGGATGAAAGCAAACGGTGCTGATTTTATTGATTCCGGATATTCAACTAAAAACCATGTCTCTGCTAAATTACATACTTTAAATAATTTTTATTCTGTTTATGAAGAGATAACGCTTCATAAATGGCTTTGATAAATCAATAATAAACGACTCATGACAAATAAAGAAAAATATAATTTTGACGACTTTACTCAAAAACATTACTGTGAAATATTGCAACTAGCAAAACAAAACTATGAGTTTACTAATTATGAAAATTTTAAGGAAAAAGAATTATTCCTACTTTGGCGTCATGATGTAGATTTTAGCTTAGATTATTCATTGGATTTAGCAAAAATTGAAAATGAATTCAATATTTCATCGACCTACTTTCTACATTTGCATAATGAATTTTATAATTTACTTGAATTTAGAAGTAAAGAAGTTGTGAATCAATTAATAAAGCTTGGACATAATATTGGAATTCATTTTGACACGCATTTCTATGATATTAAAACAGAAGAAGAAATTGAAAAATACCTCAACCTTGAAAAAATGATTTTTTTTGAGTTATTTGGAGTTACTCCAAAAGCATTTTCATTTCACAATACTAATGATTTTGTTATGTCTTGTCAGGCAGACAGTTATGCAGGCCTTATTAATACTTACGCCAAGGTTTTTCAAACTGAAATTCAGTACTGCTCTGATTCAAATGGTTATTGGCGCTTTGCAAGGTTGTATGATTTAATTAAGGAAAGAAGACACAAAAAATTACAAGTATTGACTCACCCAGAATGGTGGCAGGAAATAGTGAGATCCCCTAAGGAAAGGATCAACCATATCATTGATAATAATGCCCATAGACTCAAAATTATTTATGAAGATCTTTTAAGAAAATATGGGAGAAAAAATATTGATTGGGAATGATATAAAAATTGTGATGTGCGGAACACATGAAGTTGGGCTGTTTTATATTGAAAAACTAATTAATGCAGGCATAAAATTCTCTTATTTCGTTCTTGTTGACAAGGAGACTGCAAGCAAAAATGATATATCTGGTTATGTAGATTATAAACCTATTGCCGAAAAAAATAACATACCAGTTTATTATGTTGAAAAGTATTCCTTAAAATCTGAAAGAGATCAAAAATTTTTTGCTGAACACAACTTCGATTTATTGATACAAGGAGGTTGGCAACGGTTATTTCCGGATGAAATTCTGGAAACATTAAAAATTGGAGCTATCGGTGTTCATGGCAGTTCAGATTATTTACCGCTCGGGCGAGGACGTTCACCGATTAATTGGTCTATTATTGAAGGTCGCAAACGTTTTATATTGCATTATTTTTTAATGAAACCTGGTATTGATGACGGTGATATTTTTGAAACAGTATCATTTGATATAAATGAATGGGATGATTGTGAGACCATTTATTTGAAAAACAGTATAAGTACCTTTGATGTGTTACTTAAAAATGTACCTAAATTATTAAATCAAGATATTATTTTTGTTAAGCAAGCTGGGCAGCCAACATATTATCCCAAAAGGACTAAAGAGGACGGGAAGTTAGATTTCACAAAAGATATTTTTGAATTACATAATTTTATAAGGGCTTTAACTAAACCTTATCCTGGAGCTTTTGCTTTTGTAGAAGATGAGAAAATTACAATTTGGAAAGCTCAACCATTTGATACCAAGATTGACAAATTGGGTACAAAAATTGGAGAGGTTATTTATACTGATAGTAAAAGAGCAATTATAAAATGTAAAGGTGGGTTATTACTACTTACTGATTATGAAATTTCTAATTTAACCAAACTTAAAACCGGACAAATAATAAGTTAAAAAAATGAAAAAATATGTTGGTAAAGACCTTGTAGCTATAGGAGCTAAAATATGTAAAAGATGTATTTATGATGAATCAGTTCCCAATATTACTTTTAATAACAGTGGAATATGTAATTATTGTGAGATGATTGATGAGTTTAAAAACGAATATGGAACTGGAACAGATAAAGGAAGAATTCTATTTAATAAATTACTTGAAAAGATAAAAAAAGCCGGAAGCGGAAAAAAGTACGATGTGGTTGTAGGGGTTAGTGGTGGGACTGATTCTTCTTTTATGATTCATCAATGTGTAAGAGCTTGGGGATTAAGACCATTAGCTGTACATTATGATAATACGTGGAATACTTCCACGGCTACTGAAAACATTAGAAAGGTTTTAAGCAAACTTCAAGTTGACCTTTTCACATACGTTATTGATAATAAAGAATCTGAAGATATAATAAAATCGTTCTTTTTAGCTTCAGTTCCTGAAATTGATGCGCCTACCGACATTGCATATGCCGAGGTAATGTACCGAGCTGCATGGAAATATGGAATTAAATACACATTTGAAGGTCATTCATTTATCGAAGAAGGTATTTCCCCATTGGGCTCAGCTTACATGGATGGAAAGTATATTTCCAGTATTCATAGAAAATTTGGGAATATCAAAATGAAGACCTATCCTAATATGACATTCACACATTTTATGTTTTGGACTATATTTGCAAGAATAAAAAAAATTAGACCGTTATGGTATATAAACTATTCTAAGGCGGAGACAAAAATATTATTAAATAAAGAATATGGGTGGCTGGATTATGGAGGACACCATCTTGAAAACAGAATAACAGCTTTTAATCATAGTTATTATTTCCCGGTTAAGTTTGGTATTGATCAAAGGAACAATACACTTTCTGCCTTATCAAGATCGGGACAACTTAATAGGGAAAACGCACTTGAAATTTATGCCTCAGAACCTTATTTGGAAGATGACCTTCTAACGTATTTCAAGAAAAGACTGAATCTTAGTGATACTGAATTTGAAACAATAATGTTAAAAGACAAAAAGACTTTTAGAGATTATAAAACGTATAAAAAATTATTTGAATTTTTAAGACCTCTTTTTTTTCTTTTGTATAAAGCCGACCTAGTCTACAAGAGTTTTTATAAAAAATTTTGTTTTCCGTTAAAGAATTCTTGATGGTTACTATTATTGATTACGGAATGGGGAATTTGGGCTCAATATATAATATGTTTAAGCGTATAAAAGTAAAATCTGAAATAACTTCGGATTTGAAAAAAATTGAAAAAGCAACAAAAATCCTCTTGCCTGGTGTCGGGTCGTTTGATAAAGCGATTGTACGTATTGAAGAGATGGGGGTAAAAGAAATACTAAATAAAAAAGCTTTAGTAGAAAAAATACCAGTACTAGGTATTTGTCTCGGGATGCAACTATTAACCAATGAAAGTGAAGAAGGAAACCTTAAAGGTTTTGGTTGGATTTCCGCTCATACTATAAAATTTAGATTTAGTACTAATCATTTTAAAATTCCTCACATGGGGTGGAATTTAGTTCATCCTTCAAATGAAAGTACACTAACAGAAAATTTTCATGAAGAACCGTGTTTTTATTTTGTTCATTCTTACTATGTAAAGGTTGAGAATGAATGTAACTCCATATTAAAGACTAAATATGGAGGAATAGAATTTGATTCGGCAATTGCAGAAGACAATATTTTTGGAGCTCAATTTCATCCTGAAAAAAGTCATAAATATGGTATGAGACTCTTAGAAAATTTTGCAAAAATGTAGATGTTAAGAACTAGAATCATTCCGTGTCTCCAACTCATGGACCAAAGCTTGGTTAAAACTATAAAGTTTGGAAAGCCTGGGTATATTGGTGACCCGATTAATACTGTTCGTATTTTTAATGAACTCGAAGTGGATGAGTTATGTTTTCTGGATATCAGAGCCACCTTAGAAAAGCGAGAACCAAATTTAAGAGTTCTGGCAGAGATTGCAAATGAATGTTTTATGCCATTGTCATTCGGTGGGGGATTAAAAAATTTTGAAACAGTAAAAAAGATTTTTTCAATAGGTTTTGAAAAAGTTATAATTAACTCTTATGGAATCGAAAATCCAGAGTTTATTACAAAGGTGGCGGATCATTTTGGCAATCAGGCAGTAATAGGTTCTATTGATATACAAAAAAAATTGTTCGGCAAGCACCAGGTTTTTGCAAAAGATGGAACTGAAAAGACAAAACTCGATCCGGTTGAATGGGCGCAAAAATTAGAGGCATTAGGTGCCGGAGAAATACTAATAACTTCAATGGATAGAGACGGCACATGGGAAGGCTTTGATATCGAAATTATTAAAAAGATATCCAAAGTTGTTACTGTTCCAGTTATTGCCAATGGTGGCGCAGGTTCCCTCGATCATATTGTAGAAGTAGTTAAAAACGGGAATGCAGATGCCGTTGCTTTAGGTAGCATGGTAGTGTATCAGAAGAAGGGAATGGGAGTCTTGGTTAATTTCCCCGATAAAAAAATATTGGAAAAAGTATTGGAAAAAAAATGAAAAAAAGAATTTTTATTGGTTCTATTGATATCTGTCATCAAATTATAGAATTTAAAGAAGCATTCGAGAAATTAGGATATAAAACATTTACTTTTATTGAATTTAATGTTAATACTAATGGGGAAGCGAATTATTCGTTCAACTTATCAAAACTCTACCCCCGAACAATACTAGGTTCTGATATTAGTTTTTTTATCTTGTTAAGAAAATTTTTCACAATGTTAATAGTGGAACCCATATTCTACATGTTTTTTTTTGTTACAATTCCTTTTTTTGATTACTACATTTTAATGTGGCCAACATCAAGGAAATGGAAATTTATACTATGGCTGCTTAATTTATTTCATAAGAAAATATATGTTATGTTTGTTGGAAACGATATAAGATGGAGACCTTTAGCAATACAAGAATTTGAATATAGAAAAATTGAGTATTCACCTCAGTTCATGGATACTTTTAAAAAGGGTCAAAATTCATTAAATGATATGTTACGCACAATTAGAATATGTGAGAAATATGCCACCGTCGTCTCCTCAACTCCGGATCAATCTCAATTATCTTTGCGACCTTATATCGTAATAGGTCTTCCGCTCAATTTACAAAAAATTAGACCTATAATAAATGATAATAGTAAACCTAAGGTAGCATTAGGAATTACGGAGCCAACTTTTAAGGGTTCATATCTTATTAAGGAGATTATTCTAAGTTATATGAATCATAGTCAAGCAGATTTTGAATTCGTTGTAATTGAGAATAAAAGTCATGAAGAGTCTATCGCACTTCTTCAATCTTCAGATATTTTCATATATTCTCCTTTTGGATTAACTGCTGGTAAATTTGGCTTTGAAGCCTTAGCTGCAGGCTGTGTTGTTCTTACTGGTCATGATCCTGATTATGTTATATTTCCACCCAATTCACCAATCGTACATATAACCTCTGAAAATATGATAAATAAACTTGAATTTTATTTAGTAAACCAATCTGAGAGAAAAGAATTATCGGAAAAAGGGCGTAAATGGGTAGAAAAATATTGTTCTGATAAATTTATTTATAACAAAATCATGGATTATCTAAATAACAATAAATTAGAACATGACATTTACCCTACATTTTTCCGCGAGAAAGCTACTTTTTCCTCATCATGGGATGATAAAAATGCGATTGATAATTGCAACTATTGGACAAAGTATGTTAAGGATTGTGATTGGTATAATAAATATGTTGAATCTGGGGAAAGGGATGGATTAATTTTTTAATGATAAAAAGATTTCTAAAAGATTCAGCAATCTATAGCATTAGTAGTTTAATCACACGTGGTATTTCCCTTTTACTGTTACCATTCTATACAAGAGTATTTGTTCCAGGTGATTATGGATTAATTGACCTCCTTTCTATTGTAAGTTCAATGATTGGTATTGTATTGCCTCTTCAAATTACACAATCCGTTGCGAGATTTTATCCGGATTGTAACAATAAAACAAAGGCAGTCGAATATGCCTCCACAGGTCTAATATTTACAATAGTTATTTATACAGTATTTCTTGTAGTCATAATTCCCTTAAAGGGATATTTTAATAAAATTGTGTTGAATGGTGAAATATCTGAAACTGTACTATTGTGGGCTCTGTTTTCTATGGCCCTGCAAGGGCTATTTTATTACACTCAAAATTTATTAAAATGGAGACTAAATCCTGCTAAATTCGCAATTAGCTCAATTGTTTATTCAATGGTTTCGATGGGATTTACTGTTGTTTTTGTTTTATTTTTTAAAAGTGGAGTAATAGGAGTCTTTTGGGGACAATGTTTAGGTGGCGGTATAGGGTTTATTTTAAGTTTTTTACTTTCAATTGATAGTTACAAGTTTACTTTTGAATGGATACGCTTCAAAGAAATGATTATTTTTAGCGCCCCTTTAATTCCAGCAGGTGTTGCTGTTTTCATAATAACTTATGCTGATAGACTTATGATATCCAAATATTTGCCACTGAATGATCTGGGAATATTTGGCGTTGGATATCGTATTGCTTCGATTGTTAGCATAATAATGATTGGTATTCAAGGTTCTATAACACCCCTTATATATAATAACTATAAAGATAAAAATACGAAAAATGATCTTGAAAAAATGTTAAGATATTTTATAGTGTTCGCAATTATTTTTACTGGATTTATTTCTCTATTTACAAAAGAAATACTCGTTTTATTGACTACACCGAAGTATTATTCCGCATCTGTTGTTATTCCATTTCTTCTTATCGCATTGTTTTTATCTGGGATGTCCGATTTTGCCCCTGGTTTAGCTATTTCAAAAAAAACTAAGACTATGGCTATTATCAGTTTTGCTGGAGCTATTATTAACATATTGCTCAATTTTGTACTGATTAATTATTTTGGGATACTAGGCGCTGCTGTAAGTACAACAATAGCATGTTTTTTAATCTTTATTCTGAACATGTATTATTCTCAAAAAAATTATTATGTTGAACACAATTTCGCAAAATTAGCATTTTCATTTGGCAGTCTTGTATTATTTATTATACTAGAAAAATATCTTCAAAATGGAAAAGTTTTAGTTTCGATACTTATAAAATCTTTCTTTATGATTTTGTTAGTAATATCACTTTTTGCTTTTGGGCTAATTGGAATGGAAGAAATAAAGTTGACTGTTAAGAAAATAATAAATCGTAAAGTTCAGTTTTGAAAGACAAGAAATTAATTAATTATGCATAACGTGGAAGAATAATTATGGTTAGTGCCCTCACTCATTTAAAATTTGAAATAAATTCTTTGTTGGGACAGACATTCATGCGAAAAAAACCACAAGCCAGTTCATATAAATTATTGAATTTGGGCTGTGGGTCAATTGTATATAAGGAATGGGTGAATGCCGATTTTTATCCTAATTTATTCAGAAAAAAGTTTTGGAAATATTTTACTACTCCAAAAATTGAATGGTTTTTGGATTTAAGATATAAATTATTTTGCGATGATAATTTTTTCGAGGGAGTTTTTACCGAACATACATTTGAACATCTAACTTTCGAACAAGTAAATAATCTGTTAAGTGAATTATTTAGAATAATGAAAACTGGGGCAATTCTTAGAATTATAGTTCCAAGTCTCGAAAAATATATTTCGTTCTATAATGGAGTAAAATCTGATATTAAATTTAATAAATTTGAAACTCCATGTGCAGCGATATCTAGTCTCACTCAAAATTTTGGTCACCAATCTTGCTGGGATTTTCGGCAACTGAAGCACTACCTTGAGAAAAATGGTTTTGAACATGTAAAGCAACTCGCATTTATGGAAGGAGCTGATGAAAGATTGCTTAAAGACCAAGAGAATAGAAGATGGGAATCTTTATATGTTGAAGCTAGAAAACTTAACTGACTTTATGGTTTTTATTTATAATAGAAGTAGTTTGCTGGTTTTAGATGAATAATACCATAGATCATTTCGATATTCCAATCGTAGTGATTGTTTTTAACAGACCTGAAATGACAGAAATTCTTTTCGAACGAATTTCTCAAGTGAAGCCTTTAAAAATTTATTTGATTTCTGACGGTTGTAGAGAAACAATCAAAAACGAAGACCAATTAGTTCAAAAATCAAGGGAAGTATTTACTAGAATTGATTGGGAGTGTCATGTAGAAAGGGTTTTTTCTGATATTAATTTAGGATGCGGTAGAAGGGTGTCAACCGGTTTAGATTATGTATTCGAACGAGAAGAATATGCAATTATTTTAGAAGACGATTGTATCCCAAATGATTCTTTTTTTATTTTTTGTAGAGAGATGTTGATACGGTATCGGAATGATAGTAGAATCGTTCATATTAGTGGGAGTAATTTCACTGAAAAAATTACTCCACAAAAATATAGTTACTTCTTCAGCTATTATGGGCATATTTGGGGTTGGGCGACCTGGGCTCGAGCTTGGAAGAATTTTGATTTTAACATGAGTACATATAAGACATTCAGGGAGGAAATTCAAATAGAAAATTTTTTCTTCACTAAAAATGAACAATCTTATTTCGTTTCTAATTGTGATAATTATTCAAAAGACTCTACCAGACCATGGGGGTTTAGATGGTTCTATGCCAGAATCGTTATGAACGGATTATCAATAGTTCCTAGACATAACCTAATCCGAAATATTGGTATCAATGGAACGCATATTAATTCTTATAGCAGCTTTTTAAATAGAACGACTAAAGATTTTTTGATCAATTCTGAGATAAAACATCCCGTATTCCTTTTAAGAGATGTTAAATACGATCAAGAACATTTTAGGTTACATATTTTAGAAACTAAATTCAAGTATCTGAAAGCATTAAAAAGAATTTTTCATTTTATTAAAACTTTAATTCAAATTAAAATAAATCAACTTTAACAAAACGCCAAAACAACAGATGTCGGTCAATCAATACTTGTTATATTCAACTCCTGGAGAATTCAAAAGTTTGAAGTTTGTTTTTATTTTTCTTATTTGTGTGATTATAAGTCACACATTAATGCCTGCAATATTTCCAAATCCAATGATTCAATATTTAGGTCTTAGCTTTCTTTTTCTTATAATATACTTTTCTACAATTTACAAAAAAAAATATTTCACTTTTTTTCTGATCATTTACATTTTTAGCCATATCCAACTTGGAGTGAATCAAGGTGGAGCTTTTAATATTATAGCTTTTGTAGCACTACTTCTTTCTTGGTTTAGAATGAAAAAAGATCGAAATGCTCCAAAGAATCCTCATGTAATTAATTGGTTACTATTCTTCTTGTTCTTAATCAATTTTATAGGATACTTTCAGAATCTAGAAGTTGGATTTCTAAATAAAGTTATTGGATTTGCCTCTTTGTCAGGTTACATTTTAATGTTTAACTTTACATCAAGGATCTATCTTAGTAAAGAGAGATTGAAAATTTTTCTTATTGTAACTATTCTAATGTTGATTTGGATGGCATTAATTTCATTAAACATGAGGTTAGGTGTTGTATTGACTCAATCAACGTACTTTGGCATTATCGATTCCTATATTGGTTCCAGTAGAGTTGGTTCTTTATTCAATTTTTCTGCGAGTGCTGAATATGCAATGCTTTCCTTCATCATGCTCTTCCCTTTTTACTTGTCAAAAAAACAAAAGGATGAAGTAAAAATATCTAATGTCTTCTTTTTAGTCGCATTTCTGAGTGTTTTTGTACTTATTATTTTAACCCAAATGCGGTCGAATTTAATTTTAATTATTAGTTATTTCATCATCTTTTATTTCTTCGTACTCTCCAGAAAAAAATTCAACCAACCTAAGTACTTTTTAATCATATTAATTGTATTCTTAGCATTTATCCTTTTTGCAAGCTTCTTAAAATTTGGGGATTTTATGGATAGGCTTGCGACGGTTAATATTAATAGTCTATTTGATCCTAAGGCTGTCGAAACCGGGCAGGGAATAAACAGAAGTTATACAATGCTAATTATGCTGCTAAGGATTTCTGAAAAATCCTGGTTGGTAGGGTATGGATGGAGTTCTATTCAGGGAAATCAACCAGCCTGGTTCGGACCGGCTTTTAAAGAATTATTTGATCCACATAGTCTCTACCTTTCATTAATCCCCTTATTCGGGTGGATAGGCTCTGTCATCTTCATTTCTATTATTTTGTACACCCTGTTGAGGTTGATTAAAGCTCTTACAGAATTTGTAGGCCAGAATACCCATCATTTCACCTTACTCTATTCTTTTATTTTTATAATAATTTTTTTTTTAATTAATCAGTATAAAGCTACTATTTTAAGTGATTCAAATTATTTTATGATTTTTTGGATTTGGCTTGGATTAGCAAATGGCACCGTTAATACATTGAAACAAAAACCAGCAGGTATTATGTGAAAGTTGTTTGGCTTTGTAATTACTCTTTACAGTACCTTGAAGACTTAATAGATATTACAGTCTGCGCAAGTCGATTTCATCCTACTACTTGGATTCATTATCTTATAACTGAAATTTCGAAACGAAAAGAAATTGATTTGCACATCATTACTAGTGCTCCTTATATTAATCGTCGATATATCAAATTGGCACAAAATAATGTTACTTATCATATTATTAAAAGCGGCATACCTTTAGTCAATAAAGGATTCCCAAATTATTTTAGGCTTGATGTATTTTCTAATTATTACTTGCAAAAAAAAGTAATTATAAAGTTAATTAGTACTATAGAACCAGATATCATAACTGCCCATGGTACCGAAAATGTATATAGTCTTCCATTGATTGAGATAAATTATCCGTCTGTTGTTTGGATTCAGGGGTTAATATATTCTCTTATTGAAGAGGATAGTTCTTATTGGGTGAAAAAGCAGTTGATCTTAGAAAAATTAGTTTTTCATAAACAAAAGTATTTTATAAGCAATACATCGGTTTTTGATAAAATTATAAAAAGGAATAATAACGAGGCGAAAATATCTTATCTGTCTTACCCGATTTCCAATGAAGCATTTAATTTGTCTACAGACAACACTGAGTCCGATATATCGTTTGCGGGCAGCTTAATAAAAAGAAAAGGGATTGAAGATGTACTAGCAACGGTAAAAATTTTGAAAAAGGATTTTCCTGAAATAAGAGCAAAAATAATTGGTCAGGCGGTTAGTCAAGATTATTTAAATTATCTGAAACGATTGGCTAAAGAATTTGATATTGAAAAGAATCTACTTTTTGTGGGCTTTTGCGATGAGCATATCGATGTATTGAAGCATGTCAAATCTTCAAAAGTTTTTTTATTCCCTTCACATATGGACACCGGACCACGTGCAGTAGCTGAAAGCATGGCTATGGAAATACCTGTTGTAGCCTACAATATAGATGGGCTACCTTGGATGCTCGGCAAAAATGAAAGGGGTTTACTTGTTGAAAAAGGAGATATAAAAGGCTTAGCAAATTCATGTAAAACTTTATTACAAAATTCCAACTTACGAGAAAAACTTGGAGTTGCCGGTAGAGAATTTGCATTCGATAATTTTCATACATCGAAAATCGTAGATAATTTGTTAGAAATTTATAAAGAAATTTTGGACAAGGGAAAATGAAAGCAATAATTTTAGCGGGTGGTCTAGGAACAAGATTAAAACCATTCACAGAAGTAATTCCAAAACCATTACTTCCTATTGGTGAAAAATCTGTTCTTGAAATTCAAATTGATAGACTAAAAAAATTTGGTTTTGATGAAATATTTCTTGCAACTAATTATAAGTCAAATTATATCGAAAATTTTTTTGGCGATGGTTCGCGATATGGAGTTAAATTAGCAATAAGCAAGGAAGAATTTCCTCTTGGTACAGCTGGTCCTTTGTCGCTTTTAAAAGAGCAACTAAACGAGCCTTTTATAGTAATGAATGGTGATATTCTCAGTTTGGTTGATTTTTCTAAATTATACGATTTTGCGTTAAAACAAGATTCTTTACTTACTATTTCAATAAAAAAGGAAATTACTCCATTCGCTTTTGGAAATATTTTTTTTGAGGGAAATAAAGTAACCGGTATTCAAGAAAAACCGGATATTGTCATGTACATTTTAGCCGGAATTTATATTATGAAACCGGAAATATTTAAGTTTTTCCCAAAAGAGCCGGTGTATTTCGGGATGGATAAATTGATTTTGAATATGCTTAATGAAAATGAGTTAGTAACAAAGTACGAATTGAAAGAATACTGGCTGGATATTGGGCGTTTGAACGATTATGAAAAAGCGCAAGAAATTTATAACGAACATTTTAATGGAAAGTAAATTTTGAAAAAAATTTTAGTTACTGGTGCTGATGGTTTTATCGGTAGTCATCTTGTGGAACGGTTGGTAGATCTCGGTTATACTGTAAAAGCTTTTGTTTATTACAATTCCTTTAACTCTTGGGGATGGATTGACTCCTTTGATAATGAAATAAAAAATAAAATTGAAATTTTTACTGGCGACATAAGAGACCCAAATGGTGTTTTTGAAAGTATGAAAGATGTGGATGTTGTTTTTCACCTCGCAGCTTTAATCGGAATTCCTTTTAGTTATAATTCACCCGATAGTTATGTTGATACAAACATTAAAGGCACCTTAAATGTTTTACAAGCTGCAAAGAAATTAAATACACAGAGAGTTTTGGTTACTTCTACATCTGAAGTTTACGGAACCGCTCAATTTATTCCGATAACTGAAAATCATCCTTTTCAGGGGCAATCGCCTTATAGTGCAACCAAAATTGGCGCAGATAGAATTGCCGAATCTTTTTTTAGATCATTTGGATTACCTGTAACAATTGTTCGTCCTTTTAATACTTATGGACCGAGACAGTCAGCTCGGGCAGTCATCCCTACAATAATTTCGCAATTGATCAACTGTTCAAAAAGTATAAAACTTGGCGATTTGACTCCTACGCGTGATTTGGTTTTTGTCAAAGATACAGTTGAAGGCTTTGTAGAAATCTATAAAAGTGTGAAGACGATAGGAGAGGAAATTAATATCGCTACTCAATCTGAGATATCAATTAAGGAGCTAGTCAACCTCATACTTAAAATAATGAATAAGGAATGTGAAATTGAAACAGATGAAATTAGAATTAGACCAGAAAAAAGTGAAGTTACAAGATTATATGGATCAAATGAAAAATTGTTGAGACTGACAAATTGGAAGCAAAAATTTGGCATAGAAACAGGGGTGAAAAAAACTATTGAATGGTTTATGCAACCAACTAATTTAGCAAAATACAAATCTGATTTATATAATATTTAGGTGATGAATGGATTATAAAATACCACTATTTGACTTAAACTTTAACGAAGCAGAAGAAAAAGCTGTTTTGGAAACTTTGCGAAGTCAATGGATTTCTACTGGACCTAAAACTGCTGAGTTTGAAAATAAATTTGCCTCAATGTTAAACGTTAATCATTCTGTTGCGCTCTCAAATTGCACAGTAGCTTTACATTTAGCAATGAAATTAGTTGATATTAAAGATGGCGATGAAGTTATTTGCCCCTCGCTTACTTTTGTTGCAACGGTAAATGCTATAAGATATGTAAACGCAATACCGGTTTTTGCTGATATAAAAAGTTATGAAGACTTAACAATTAACCCGAAAGATATAGAACGCAAAATAACTGATAAAACAAAAGCTATTGTTGTAATGCATTACGGCGGATTTGCCTGCAATATGAATGCAATTATGGTAATAGCAAAAAAATATAAATTAAAAGTAATTGAAGATGCTTGTCACGGTCCATTATCGGAATATAATGGGAAAAAACTTGGAACAATAGGCGATGTAGGATGCTTTAGTTTTTTCTCAAATAAGAATATAAGTACCGGAGAAGGAGGGATGCTCATTACAAATAATTCCGAAATATTTGAAAGATCAAAATTACTCCGTTCACACGGGATGACTTCACTATCATATGAAAGATCAAAAGGACATTCAACTAGTTATGATGTGGTTAAGTTAGGTTATAATTACAGGATGGATGATATTCGGGCTTCAATTGGGTTGGTTCAACTAGATAAACTTGATATTGATCTCAAGAAAAGAGCGGAAGTACGAAGAATGTACACCGAAGAACTCAGTAAAATAGATGAGCTAATAATTCCATTTAATAATTATAAAGAGTTTTCATCTAATTATATTTTCCCCATCGTTTTAAGAAATTCCAATTTTGAAAATAGGGATTCAATTCGCATTAGACTTGCAGAAGCCGGTATTCAAACGAGTGTACATTATCCGGCAGTTCATAGATTCTCAATATATAAAGACTTTTATTCTAGATTACCTAAAACTGATTACATCGCTGATAATTTGATTACTTTGCCTATGTATTCAAAATTAAAGTCGGAAGATATAAGATATATTTCAAGCATTTTGAGAGATATTCTTAAGTGAAGAAAAAAGTAATCATAGTAGGGGCTTTTCACGAAATCATTGAATTGGTTGAAGAAAACGGATTTGAAATCGTTGGGTTAATTGACAACGAAAAAACCGGTTTGTACAGAAATTATCAAATACTATGTAATGATAATAATGCCCCCAAATTGGTAACAATATTTAAAGCATTACCACTAATAATTACTCCAGATAAACCATCGTTAAGGGGAAAATTGCATCTATCTTATAGCAATTTGGGATTCGATTTTGTTTCGCTTATTTCAAAAGATTCTAAAATATCTAAAAGTGCTACGATAAACATAGGAACAATAATTCAGAATGAAGTTAATATCTCCGCTGAATGTATTATCGGAAAATTTGCTAAATTAAATACTAAAAGTAATATAATGCATAATTCAATAGTTGGTGATTATACAACCATTGCACCAAATGCAGTAGTTCTAGGTAATGTTAAAATTGGTAGATATTGCTATATTGGTTCAAACGCCACTATTCTTCCAAATATAGAAATTTGTGATAATGCAATAATTGGGGCGGGTTCCGTTGTTACAAAGAAAGTTGAAGCAAACCTTGTTGTTGCAGGTAATCCGGCTATAATCTTGAAGAAAACATGATCTATATTTGCATTCCGGTTTTCAACAGAGTTGAATATTCCTTAAAATGTATTGAGAGTATTAAAAAACAAAATTATAAAGATTTTCAAATAATCGTTTGTGATGATGCATCAACCGATGGTACTAGGAACATTATTGAGGGGAAATTTCCAGACGTAAAAATTATTTCAGGGAATGGTAACTTATGGTGGTCTGGTGGTACAAATAAGTGTGTTGAAGAGGCGTTAAAGACCGCCATAGAGGATGATTATTTATTCACACTTAACAATGACACAGAACTACTTGCAGATACACTTCAAACTCTAATTCAATTTACAAAAAACCATAACAATACAATTGTCGGTGCCGTAAATGTCTTTTATTCGGAACCAATGAAGATAGAACCATCTGCATTTATTCAAAAACCCGGCAAGATATTTTTTAATAAATTGCATTACCGTGTCAATGAATTTGGCGAGAATATTAATAACAAAAAAGGAATGCTGGAAGTAAGCACATTATCCGGTAAAGGCGTTTTAATACCAGTGGAAGTTTTTAAGAAAATTGGATTATATAATCAAGAAAAACTTCCCCATTATCACGCGGATACTGAATTTATCTTACGGGCAAAAAAAAACGGATTCAAGGTTTACCTTTCTTACGACGCCATAATTTTGTCTCATCAAGAATTATCCGGGTTTGGAACCGTTACATCAAAACCAAGTATGCAGAAGTTTATAAAAAGTTTATTTAGTCTTAAATCGGCAAATCACCTTCCTTCTTTGTATCGATACACAAAAATTATTTATGGTAAAAGTTACCTTTTTTATTTGCTTGTTTATTTTGTTAGAATTAATGGTGGGTTTTTGCGTAGGTATGTTAGAGAGATTTTTTTTGGGAAATAAAAAACTAAATATTTTATTCTCGCACTACGGAATAAAAAACGGGGATGGTTGGGGAAGAAGTTTCTTCTTAGCTCGTGAATTAGCTGGGTTGGGCCACAAAGTCACTTTTCTGACAAGTCAGTTCAATGAATTTGTTTTCCCATATCGTAAAGAGATAATTGATAATGTTGAGGTTATCTCCTTTCCGGATATTGTTCCATTTGCATTTAGAAAAGGTGGAATAGGGGTACTTAATATTCTTTTAAAATCATTATATGTTCTGTTTCAAAATTATGAAATTGTACATTCCGACAGCGGACATCGTCCCTCTTCTGGTATCCCATGTGTAGTACATAGATTCTTGCACAAATCAAAATACGTATCTGAATGGTGGGATTACTTTGGCAAAGGTGGAATATATGATGAAATGCCATGGTGGTATAAATTAACACTTGGTAATTATGATACATGGGCAGAAGTTCATAATAAACTTAAAGCAGATGGGGTTATCGCGCTTTCAATTTATACAAAAAAAAGAGCTTTGAATCTGGGTATAAAAGAAAATAAAGTTGAAATTATTCAAGGCGGCGCTGATGTAAAATCAATTAAATATTTCCCGAATACAAATATGAAAGAGAAATTTGGAATAGATCCAAAATCGATTACTTTTGGCTTCATTGGTATGAATGAAGAAGAGCTAAATGATCTAATCCCATTTATAAGTGCGATTAATAATCTTAAAAAAATAATTAACATTACATGGTTCACCACTGGTAGAATACTATCAAAAGAAGTTAAACAAAAATTTGGCATTGGGGAGGAGTTAATTGAATTTGGATGGATGGAGTATGCTGTTTATTCCAATGTACTTAGCTGTGCCGATGCTTTTTTGCTTCTATTAAAGGATAACTTAGTGAATAAAGCAAGATGGCCAAATAAATTAGGGGATTATCTTGCCGCCGGAAGACCTATTGTCACGACTGAAGTTGGTGATATGAAGTTATTTGTTGGAATTAATCCAAGTATCTTCTTTACAGTAAATGATTTTGATGGTAATTATGAAAAATTAATAAAATCACTTTATAGTAAAAAAAAAGAAAATCTCTTAACAAATCCAGTTAGTCGTGCTGTTGCTGAAAAGTATAGTTGGGAAAAAAAATCGATACAGCTGCAGGATTTTTATAATTATATATTAGCGGAGAAATGATGGTTGATTACGCAAAAATTTCGAAAATGATTGAATATCAAAAGAAGGGAATATGGCCACTTGATAAGTTGCCAAAAGAACACAAACAGTCTTTAAAACAAAAACTTTCAGATATTTTACGAATTGTGATAAGTAAAGGACCGGTTAAATCAACTCATTTTCATAATGTAGTTAACTTACCGACAGAATGTTTTAGGTACGGAACTAGAGCCTGGGAATATCCTTGGGTATTAGAAGTATTAAAAGAAAATGTAAAACCAAATTTAAAAGTACTTGACTGTGGTTGTGGAACAAATGGATTTCCTCTGGTACTTAATCGGTTTGGATATAAAGCTATAGGGTTGGATTATTTTGTATCGGATGAACCAAAAAATGTGGGTTACGGGCTCACAGAAACTTACATCAAAAAAAACGGTGATAAAATTAAGTTTGTAAATGGCGGCATGGAAGCTATCCCATTAGATGATAACACAATAGATGCAATTACTTGTATCTCGGTTATGGAACATGTTGTAATAGCACACAAAGAAAATCCAGATTTTCATTTAACATGCTTAAAGGAGATGTACAGGGTATTAAAACCAGGAGGTTTGCTTATTTGTACATATGATACTATTCTTGATAGAAATGTAGTCTTTGCTAATAAATATGGATGGGGTAAAGAAGGTTGGTATTATAAAGATGATATTGATTATTTATTTGGATTAGGTATGAGGCAATTGAATGAAAATGCTATACCAAAAAGAGAGGAGATTATTTCTGATGGAGATGCATTTTTCATCCCACCAGATTTTTATTTTGCTTATGGATATGGTTCTGGCTTTAGTGATTTTGGAAAATACCACCGGCTTACATCATTAGGCTTTGTTCTTGTAAAACATAGGAATTAGTTTATGCCAATTAAAAAGATTGCGATTCTTTCTCATGTAGTTATTATGTTTCTCTCATGTGGTTATTTTCTATATAAACATTTTGACGAAAATACATTAATAGAGAATTTTCTTCTAGAAAAAAAACTATCATCAGGTATGCCTTCAAAGAAAAATGCAATTCGGATTTCTGATTCAATTAGAAGTATTATCAATGTTAATAAGAAAAACTGGAAAACTAATGAACAAAATTTAAATAAAGTCTCATTTTTTAGAATGTCTGTAAAAGATATTATAACAAGTAAAGAAGGAACTTGTGGAGAGGGGGCGAGATTACTTGTTCGATTACTGTTAAAATTGAATTACGACGCAACTCGTGTTAATTTATTTACGAAAAACTTTGGAGCAGACGGTCATACAGTTGTTTCAGTATTAATTGATAATAAGGAATACTTTATAGATACAATTAATTCTACAGATTTAGTAAACAAAATTTTAGTAGAGAATGACGTTTCCTCCAAAACATTTATCAAGGTATATTATGACCAAAGGTTTGACGATTCCATTTATATAAAAAAGAAAAACGAATATTTGAATTCACCAGTTTGGAAAAAAGATTTTAATGATTTATATGTTTCATATTCGTACGATGCACTTCCTTTTACAAGGGCTGTTAGCGTTATTGGCTATAATATGCGCGTATTTAATTTTACCAGACCAAATTTAACAATATCTTATCTTGCAGAGTCGGTCAACCTTTTGTATCTGTTCGTATTTTTAGTTGGCTTAAATGTTATCTATTTTTTTATTTATTTAACTTTTTTTTTTAAGAAAACGAAAGATTGTTATTATTAAGAAAAGATTTAACTGATATTAGGGTCTAAAGAAGTATGAATCATAGATACTCATCTAGTGTACCGCCACAGAAATAGCTTTACTTTCAGATAAAAAAACATTATCTTTGAACAACAAAAAAGAAGAGATAATGAAAGAGCAAAAAGAATTAAAAAAACTCATCAATGGAAAAAACACCCCGCAAAAAGTAGTTCTCAGGGCAAAAATAGTAC
>Ga0172368_10002060_pt1 | contig 26304 bp, 18 predicted proteins | sample Lak11m_FD_114540 | JGI IMG/M metagenome (GOLD analysis project Ga0172368, IMG submission 114540) | Freshwater microbial communities from Kabuno Bay, South-Kivu, Congo - kab_022012_11m | ecosystem: Environmental > Aquatic > Freshwater > Lake | place: Democratic Republic of the Congo: South-Kivu...
CATCATCGTTTCCCTGAACATCAAGATCCAATTGATAACCCTGTTTTTTTAACTTCTCTATGATATGGTTTGCCAGCAGTTTGTCAAAATCATATCCTCCCAGATAGGGATCTCCGCCAAATGCTAACACATTAATGTCTCCATCTCTTTTTTCCATCACGGTGGCATCAAAAGTGCCACCACCCATGTCAAAACAGAATATTTTCAAGTTTTTTCTTTGCTCCTGAAGACAGTAAGCAAGCGCTGCGGCAATTGGCTCCGACAACGTCTCCATAACTTCCAGTCCAGCAAGCTCCCCGGCTTTTGTGGTTGCCTTCTTTGCATTTAAATCAAAATAAGCTGGTACACAGATCACCGCTTTATCTACCGGCTCTTTTAAATACTCTTCAGCAATTTTCTTCAGATATTTAAGTATCTCTTTTGAAATCTCTTCAGGCTTGCAATCCCGCCCCCTGAGCTTGTGCGTATAATCAGTGCCCATATAGCGTTTTATAAAAAATATGGGCTTTGGCCGATACCCAGCCCGTTTCTTTGCAAGGTCTCCTACGATGATATTCCCGCTGCTGTCTTCTACCACAACTGACGGGGTTGTCTTGCTACTGTACCTGTCACGGATAATTTCCACCGGGCTATCTCCTGCAACCCCGGGCCGGGCTGGTATAGCTACACAGCTCTGGGTTGTCCCTAAATCAATGCCTATGACTGTTGACATGATTTTACCCTCCCTCTTCATTTTTAGGAATAACTACTGTCACTACCCCTTTTTGTATCATTTTACCGTCGCGCAAAATCAACGGCTGTATGGTTTGTCTGACGACAGGCTGAGTAACATGCTCATCCGGTATGTTTTTTATTATGACTATCTGAGGCAGCATCTCATCATCAATCATTCTGCCGGTTAAATCCACGGCCTCCACCTTATTCCGGTTCAAGATATCCTGTATCCTCTTTCTTAATATATCAAGCCCCTGAAAATCTTCATCCAATTTATCAGACGTTGTTCTTTCTTTTAATTTCAGAAAACTTCTGTTCAAATCAAAAACTTCTGTCGCAACCTGTGCCAGCACTGTATTGGCAGTCTCCTCAAGCTGGATGATTTTTCCCTGCAGCTCCTTTTTCTCCCGGTGGTTCTTTTGAATTATCACAAATATCTCGGAAGCAGGTGTTTTGGAGTCTCCGGCAAGGCATCTCAATTCTTCAGCCTCTTCTTTGATCATAAATTCAGTTTCTTGCCTCATAGAACGTCTCCCCATCTTAACTATCTAAAGCAATTTCAAATTTGTGATCCTCTCGCTGCATGACTGGCAAACATAAAAAATGAATTTCCGGCTGGAGTATTGTATCCATGTGTTGTTGTGGCAACCTTACGGTCTGCAACGGGTGCTCAGGGGAGGGCAACTGCTCAGCTATAATATCACGTATACAAAGCGGTTTTTGACCAAAATCTTTTTTATACTCATCCAGTGGCGTAAGATTCCGTTTATGAGGCTGGTGGGCTAACAGTTCAGCAGCATAGCGTGGATTTGGCTCTAAAATCTGAGATCCTTCTGATGCCTTCACCCCGGCATTTTTCAGGTAACCTCTCAGCTTTTTTTTATTCAACTCATCCACAGGGATTTTTGACCTAGTGAATAATACTTCTTTATATGGGTTTTTTTGTGATTGCCATTTCCACGGCATAAGCTATATGTCCCTTCTAATCATATATCTTCATCACCTACAATTGATTGAGTATATTATTCGCAAAATCTATCTCGTCTTTATCATCATTTGAATCTGCATATTTCAGAAACTTTTTCATAAGACCCTTTAAATTATCCCGATCCGTCAAGCCCCCCTGTCCTCTTTTAAATTTATTTCCTATATTATTTATGCGTTTACGCAAAACAGAAAGTATGGCTTGATTGACTTTTTTGATTTCATAATTAATTGAGGTTTTTAAGACAAAGTTTGTCGCTTGATTGACCGACGCTTTCAGCTTTTCCACAAGACCAATATTCTTTATCTCAGATATGTTGCGCTCTATAGCATCTAAGTCATCCTTTGCTGCCAGATATGTATTTCGCTCATTGTATATAAACAAAAGAAACTCAAGGCCCTCAATATTCTCTGGGTCAATAGTTAGTAGCCGTTTTATTTTGTTAAAAATATCATCAATGTCCTGCTCGTCCTGCGCTGTCTCCCGAGACGGCAGTAATAGTCTTGTCAGGTTTTTTCTTATCTCTTCCTGAATCTTTGTGTCAAAGCCTGACTGCAGAATGAGCTGCATATGTTCATGTGCAAGATCAAGGTCATTGACTGCATTATAATGGGTGATCAATGAATAATGAACATCAAGAAGCTTTTCAGGAATCTCATCCACAAACTTTGCACAAGCACATACATCGAAATCACCACCCAGCTTAATGCCTACTTGCTCAAACTCTTTCCACCACTCGGGTATTTCCCTGCGGGAGATCCATTTGTCAATTGCCTTTTCCCAAAGTTCTCGGGCTCTATCCTCATCCTGCAATTCAGGTTTCAATCTGCGCTTTAGCGCTTTAAACCTGTCCTGATAAAATGCAAACCCTTTCTGGTCTGTGCCATAGTCAATCATTTTTCGTATTTTTATATCCCAGAACTCTTTATTAGTCCACAGCCGATGCCAGTAGGAGAGTGCCTTTTTCCAATGTGGAAGGGCATCACGTCCATCGCCAGTCTGCTCTTTTTCATATGCTATCGAATGGTGTATAATCGCCTGGTGATGGATCACGGTATAATCTGAAGGATTTTTTCGTGCATAATCATCCCAGATATTTAAAGCTGCGTCAATATTACCACTTTGAAGCTGTTCATAGGCCTCTATGTGAGCAGACCTCGCACCTGTTGCTTCTATGGCATTTATGAAGTCATTAATCCGGTCAAGATTAATCTGCATACTTATCCTGCATGGTAATGGCTGCTGTTATGTTTGAAGAATTTCATTGATTATTTCTTTCACTCGTCCGGATATTTTTTTGCCTCACGCTCCTTTTGCAGCGCAAGGGTTTCGTTTCCAGCCTTGCGATAAATATTTGCCAGCTCCAGAAAGCGTCTTCTAGAAGTTTTTATCTTCAATCCTTCATTATATTTTTTTATTGCTTCACCCAGGTTGCCACATTTGAAATATGCCTGACCAAGGCTAAAATAAAGCTCAGGAAACAAATCGGCAATTTTACAGCTCTGTGCTTCGTCAAACGCCGCGCTGAGTTCGGCAAGGGCTTCGGTGTTCTTATTCTGATCGAGGAAAAACTGCCCCTTTCCGATACGCTGCCTGATCTTATCCTTAAACGATATGGGTTTAGTACTAGTCTTTTTTTCTTCCAGATCTTCAATTGCCTGCAACAATTGCTTTGCATCAGCGAAGCGATCTTCGGGACAGTAGCTAAGGCATTTCATAATAATGGATTCAAGCTTTTCCTGGCTTTTTAATGCGATATTATGTGTGGATGGAAAATTCCATCCCTTTACACGATCTTTTTCAAAGGCATAGCGAGCTTCTCTTTGCATCTGAATATATTTGTCCCGGTCAGTCTCAATATGCTCATCACCAATACTCTCAAACGGATGCTTCAGGGTAAGCATCTCATAAAAAATCAGTCCCAGTGAATAAACATCAGCACGCGTATCTATCGTACCCCGGTCAAAAGACTCCGGGGCCTGGCAGTGGATGGTGCCGGCGTTTGCAGCCCGGTGCAGGATTTTATCCAGGGTAACCGTATGGCCGAAATCTGCTATCTTAACGATGGAATTTCTGCTGTCAAACATGACATTTGCCGGTTTAAGGTCTCGGTGAACAATCGGCTGGGGATCGCTGGCTTCGTCTTTATTGCCATGCAGCACACTGAGCCCCATGCAGAGCTGTTTTATCAGGCTCTCCGCCTCATCAATAGCAAAAGGATAGCTGCGGTCCTTAATGCTCCGGTTCAGGTCGCTATCGAGATATTCCATGGCAATATATCCCTGCTGTTCCAAATCCTTAAGTATGCCGATGTCAAAAATATGCACCAAATGATTACACCCGGACTGATCTCTGTTCCGGTCAATAAGGCGGGCAATCATGATGGAGTCGGTAAAGACAGGGCGGGCAGTCGCCCTGGTAATTTTTTTTTCCTTAAAAATTTTCAGGGCTAAGGTGCGGAAAGCCGTATCAAAAATTCGCTGCTCGGCAAGAAAAACCATTCCGAAGTTACCTTCGTTCAGGTAACGCTTAATGTAGTAGCGGTCGTCAAGTGTCTTTTCTACCAGATTGATCGGGGTGCTGCTCATTTAAAGACCCTTGTTATGATTTTTTGATCGCAAACATCTATATAAACTGAATCACCTTTACTGATCTCCTTATTACCGATTTTTCTTGAAATGAGTTCATCCACATCGTTCTTCAATACCCGTTTCAGTGGTCGGGCCCCCAGGGCTTTATCAAAGCCCTTAATAAGAAATTGTTCTTTCGCTGCGGGGGATATCTCTAGAATAATTCCCCTTTCTGTTGCCCACCTGTGTTTCTGCTCCTGTATGCGCAGTTCCAGTATCTTCATACATGCTTCAATGGATAGAGATTTGAAAATAACTACATTATCAAGACGGTTTTCGAACTCGAGAGCAAATCTTTTCTCCAAAGCCTGCTTATAAATAGCATAGCGGGCTTCTTCAGTTGCAGCTCGTTCTGCCTCTATGGCGCCGATATTACTGGTCAAAATTATTATCGTATTATTGAAAAAAGCCCTGGTACCCTTCTTATCCGGAAGTTCTGCGTTATCAAAAACCTGTAAAAATATTTTAGACACTTCCGTGTGCGCCTTTTCAAATTCATCCAGTAACAATATGGAATGTGGCTGTTCCTTTACCTTATTTACTAAATCACCGCCTTTTTCATAACCCACGTAACCTGGGGGAGCTCCGGTAAAAGTTGATACAGAGTGAGCCTCCAAGTGCAAGTTCATATCATATCTAATCATCGCATCCGGGGAACCAAAAATGAATTCCGCCAGTACTCTGGCTAACTCAGTTTTACCTACGCCCGTGGGACCGTCAAATAACAGCACTGCCACGGGCTTGTTTTTTTCTCTCAGTCCAAAAATAGCGTTTGCCAGTTTCCCTATCAGCACTTCAATTGTATGGTCCTGATCAATGATTCGCTCCTTCAGGAAGTCTTCAGCCTGATGCCATCTATCTCGAAGATTTTCCCACGGATTCTCCGGCAGCTTTGGTTTTGGCAAATGTGTATTTTTATTGCGCTCTCCATGAAGCCGAAGCTCCTGGATATTGAGCCTTAGTCTGCGGAGAAGCGATGTAAAATCGCCTTCCCGGTCAATGTCCAAGAGCGCCCGCAATAATTGGCTCTCGCCAATGCACTGTTTTTTGTCTTCGCCGGCAATTTCGCCTGCTTTTAGCAATATATTTATTACGCTGTTTCTGCAGCTCTCTTTCTTCAGCTCCACCGGCGAGGCTGTCTGCTGATGCTCCTTTTTAATACCGTCCCGCAGGGCTGTTGCAATAGATTCCGGATCCTTGCGCTGAAGACGAAACCCGCGTTGGGTAATACCCTCAGTTATGCGAAGCAGTGCAATGCTAACATGGGTGGCGTTAATCTTGTCATATCGAGTCTCTGTTACAACTTCTTTCAAATGATCAAGGAACAATTGGCCGCTTTCGTCAAACTCATCAAGCTTGATCTCACCGGTGACAGGTTCAAAAATCATAAATTGCTGGATTGAACAGCCCCCTGAAATACCTGTTTCGAGTTCATTTACTATCTCTTGCAGGTCAAGGACATCGTCAAAAAGCTCCCGCACAGACGGCTCAAGGTTCTTCAGCACACCTATCAATACATGCCGTTCCTCCACAGGTATCCCGTCCAATTTTTGTGAAATGGTACCGGCCTCCTCCAGAACAGCCGCAGCAGCAGGAGAGCAATATCTCTCATTAAGTTTGAGGTCCAGCGGGACGTCTGCGTTCTTATGTTCTATTTCTTTAAAAACCATCTCGCGCACTGTATTGACGTCAAATCCTCGTGAGCTGAACGTTTTCTGGGTAAAACCACCTTCGATGTCCAATAACGCAAGTAAAAAATGGGAAGGCTCAATGGTTGCGTGATAGGTATCTATAGCCTTTACCACTAATAAATCAAAAATATTGGGTTCTTGAGTGATCCTGGTTGAAAATCGTGAGAGATCCAGGCTGCCATCTGCTAAAAACATATACTCTCCCTCCAGGTTAATTCGGCGCAGTTAAACTACATCTATTTACCTGACAGTACTAATTTTGCTTGTTGCAGATCACGCATAGCTTCCTGATACCTGTCCTTGGCCACATGGATCGTGGCCCTGAAGCACAGATGCCGTGAAAACTCTTCGGCAATTATCCTGCTGCCGCTATCTTTTTGATAAACCGCAGAAAAATGTTTAAGAGCCTGATCAATTTTTCCCATCACACTGTTGCACAGCGCCAATGCGTGCTGGAACATGCCTGAAGAAGCATGGATGCAATCGAGGTTTTCTAATATGTTTTCTGTATTTTGGTCATCTTGTTTAAGTAGCCTGCCCGTTAGCCACCTGCAGAACGAATCGGAAGAGAACGGCATTCTTCGCACCACATGCTGCTTCTCCAGGAGTTGCAGCAGGGAATCCATAGCAGCGCCGTTGTCACGGTTAACCTCTTCACAGCAAATCATAAACCTGGCAAGGTCATATTCTTCGAACTCCTGTGCGTTGGGTGCGGCCAAGAGTCGGTTAAACCAATCATACGCCTGCGCTTGCTTGTCATTTTCACCCTCCAGGAGGAATTTTACCCCGTTCAAAAACAGTGCTGAGACATTAGTGGGATATTGTTCAAGAACTTGAGATAAAAATTGTTCAGCCTCTGCAAGATGCTCTTTGCCTCGATAAAGGGCACAGATTGCCCTTGCCAGGAGCGCATCAGGAAGATTGTTGTTAATTGTCAGGGCTTTGGCAAAAAGCTCATCAGCCTTCTCAATATCTGCAAGCGGCGGTTGGGCCTTGTCGATGCATGCGCTCAGAGTCATCCGGCCGTTCTGATAATAGGACCCGGCAATCCAGCTATTGAGTTGTAATTGTTCTTTAAAACTGGCTGGAAGGTATGCACCGCTTTGCTGAAACAAGGAAGCTGCCTCATTGAAATTGTTCTCCCTGAACCGTTCGATGCCCAGCAGATAGCTTGCCTTGCCGAGATTCTCCTGAAAGGTATGGTTATTCTTATTCTTTTCATAAAGGGGCATCCATCGGTTATACCCCTGCTCAACCCTCCCAGTCTCAATCTCGATAAGACCCCGGTAAAATCCGACATCATCATTCTCCTGTCCAAGGTCTCTGGCGCGATCAAACAAAATTTCCGCCTCTCTATACGCGGCTTCCACACTTTTTTTGCACAGGAGAATACCGAGTTTCACCATGGCGCGCGGCACATAAGCAGATGGCGCGGTTTCGGTGTGGCTGTCTATGATAGCTCGCAACTGCTCCTCGCATTTGTCCACATCCTGTTCATCTTCATAAATAATGGCTAATTCATAGCGTGCAGCTACATGGTGGGGATCAATGGCCAGCAGATAGTGAAAAGGATACTTTGCCTCCTGGCTGTTGCCTAGAATTTGGTAACAGGCGCCAAGTCCATACACCGCTTCGACAACATAAGCTGACTGTTCAGGCGTGAGGAGTCCCAGCGCCCCTGCAAAATAATCTATGGCCCGAGGTATGATCTGTTTATTGCCCTGCAGCAGCACAATGTTGCCCATCTGGATGTATGTGCGGGGATGATCGCCCGGCAAAGAAAGAGCTGTCTCAAGCTTCTCCCTGGCCGCATCATAATCTTGCCGATGGGCAAGACTCATTCCAAGCCAGTAATGGGTATCCCAGGTACTTCTGCCAAAACTGAGCGCCTGTTCAAGGTGCTCTTGAGCATCGGTGAATTCTCTAAATCGTACGCTACACCGACCTAAAATAAAGTGCATCTCCGGGATGATTTCATCTCGCCGGTACTGCAGTTTTTCGCGCCACGCAGAGATCTTCAAAGCCTTTTCTCTGGCTTCTGAAAATTGCTCGTCCGCCAGATGGGTCTGGGCCAGTTTAATGAGCACCAGTGGGTGCTCCGGACACTTTTTCTCTGCTAGGGTATACCAGGGGCCGGCATCTCCAGAGCCTTCACGGTGGAGAATGTCCCCGATGGCAACCATCCGCTCAGCATTCTGCTCCTGGTCTTCACCGTACAGTATTGCTTTCTTAAAACAGATAACCGCATCTTGAACCCGGCCCATTTTGCCCAGGGTTTCAGCCAGTGCTGCCAGATACCGTGAATTAAAGGGGTCGTTTTCTACCGCCGTTTGCAGAAGGGGCAGAGCCTCGTTGAACTGTTTCTGTTTGAACTTAATTATGCCGGCAAAAAAGCATGCTTCAGCAAACTGGGCGGGTGATTCATCTCCCTTAAAACATTCAATGGCCGCCTTCAGGTTGTGTGCTGCAAGCTCCTCTTGCTGCTGAATATTGTCCCGCAGTGTCCCATTTAACAATAACTGTGCCAGCGTCAGCCCGTACCAGAGTTCATACTCGCCGACATACTTTTTCTTCACCTCTTCAGACAAGGAGGCAAATACTTCCCTGCTCTTTTTATAATCTCCACTCAGATAGAATGCCTTGCCGATCCAGAATCCATAATGGGGTGCACCGCTTACTGATTGTGCCTCAGCGAAATAGCCGGCAGATTGCTCATACTCCTGCTGGTGGAGGTATCCATGACCGAGGTTTCGATATGGCCATTCGAGGGTATCATACAGTTCGGTTAACTGTTGATTATAGTCAATCCGCCCCTGCAGGTTGTGGCTGTTTGATTTTGCATCTATTTTACATGCTTCATATATAACATTGCGGAATCGTGCTCTGAGCAAATCCTGTTTGGGGAGCACCTGGAAATATTTACTCATGGCTTTGCTGTCAGTCCGTCCATTATCCGCCCAGTATCTGACTAACAATTGATTTACATGCTCATTTAAAGCAGGTTTGTATGCTTCGGCCTTTTCCAAAAGGCGCCCCACCGAGGTGCGGTTCCCTCCGTCTGATTGAAGCGCAGTGGCAATTGATATAAATTTATCAGCGAGCCACTCGAACTCAGACAGGGTAACAGGCTGTTTGACTGCTTTACCTCTTTCCAGACTATCTTCTGCCAGTGTGAATTCCTGATCTATTATACAAAGATCAGCGTATAACCAATAAGCTAAATGGAGAAGTTCATCTCGTTTTGCCTGATATGATGATTGCAATAGTTCTTGCTGTAACTTTTGGAGCTGTTCTATTGCAACCCGGTATAAGTTTTTCGCTTTTTGCCGATTCCCCCGATTGACATGCTCCCGTGCATTTTTTATTATCAGCTCAATATTATGCAGGTTACGTTCACTTGAGAAAATGAGCCTACGGAAAAAAGCTTTTCTCCACGAGGCATGGCCGGAGGATATTCTAAAAAAATCAGGTTCAACTCTTACTGTTTCAATTTTCTGCATAATTTTAAAAATTACAGAATGCCTTCTGGAATTGTTGCAAGTAAGAATACAGACGCGTACGAACCTCTCAGCGCCAAAACAAAATCCGATATAAACCGCTCTAATCTATTAGATGTGTTTTTCATGAAAATATTTCATCATGTAATCATGGTTTGTGAGTTTTTTAGCAGTGCGGTCGGTATACTATTTTTATTGCTCCCTTTACCCCCTCCGTTATGCGATGGTAGGGACTGCGGGCGGTTTGTTAGCAGGTTCTATCGATTGAGAAGCACACTACTGCTGTTGTATTTGCTGCCTGAAGTCTAATAGAATTCCCGCATACTTACTCAACTTCAACAGCAATGAATATCCAATATAAATGCTATAACTTGTAGTAAATATATGTTTTGCTACATCTCTATAACCCATGAATATTATATTATACAAAAAGGTCGCTAGTACCTATTCGCGGCAGGATTTGTGTGCAGATTGATTAACTGCTCGTTCCCACCCATTACGGCTTGAGGGAATTTTCATCAAGTGCATGTTGAACGCCTGCCACTCTATTTTTATTACTCTCAGAAATAGCAGATTTGTCTTTTCTCTCCTCAGTGCTATAAACCAAAACTAGTTCAATGCGCCGATTCAGACTGCGAGTTTCATCATCTTCGTTTTCTGCTATTGGTTGATATTCTGAATATCCAGTTGCAGAGAGCAGTTGTGGCATGATACCTACCATATCCTGTAAAAATCGTACTACAGAAGTAGCTCGAGCAGACGAGAGTTCCCAGTTGGAATTATAGAGCGGGGTTTTAATTGGCAGGTCATCGGTATGCCCCTCAACCTGAATTCTTTTATAAAACCGATTTTTTATAAGTATACGCCCGATCCTGTCGAGAACTTTTTTACCCTGAGGCTTAAGATCTGCTTTTGCTAGATCGAAGAGAATTTTATCGGAAAATACAATTTTCTGGAGGTTGCCGTCCCTGCTAATTCGTATATCATTTTTATAATCACGGGCAAATTCCATCTCAATATCCTGTTTCATGCAGATCTGACGTTTACGCACGCCAACCAGTTCATCAATCATTGCCCTGCTGTAACCAAGAAACTGGATAAAAATATACAACACCAGCATCAGGAGAATTATCAGAAGTACATCCGACCATGGCGGCCAGAAATTGTAGATTGTCTCAGTTGAGGATCGTCTATTCATGAGGCTTCTGTTGCAATAAAGGGTTCACATCAGCAAACGTTGGTGCTGTCAGCATCTCTTTACCCGTTCTGCCTGGCGTTGCAGCTCTATCTATCGCAATATAGAGCTGCCCCGCAAGATCTTTCAAATTCACGACAAGCGTTTCCATGGTCTTGAGCAGCCGACCCTCGCGTTCCGCAATTTTTGCCTGCTGGTCTTGACTCGTATTTGATAGTGTCCAGTTATACATCTGGGAACTCAGCTCTGATATTTTGACCATAGCCGATGCCATTTCCTGGTAGCGGTTTTTTATCTCGTCCTGATATGCAGTAAGTTTTTGTTCCTGGGCTATTGTAGCGTCTTTTATACCGTCTGCTATAGACTGTATGGTATCCACCTGTTTGCCCACAAAATCGCTCAGTGAAGTTCTTATGGTTTCCGTGATGTTTTCTGCAACTTGTTGTGCTGCTGCAGCACTCTGCGTCACCAGGGTGCCGGTATCTTGCTGAAACTTTGACAGAATTTGCTCCGACTGAGAGACGGTTTCCGAAAACCGGTTATTAATCTGCTGCTGAAGATCAACCATGGTCTGCTGGGTTTCCGAGAGTTTTTGGACCATCTCATCATATCGCTGGGCCACAGCCTCAAACTCCTTGCTGAATTCATTCATCCGATCAACGGTTCCCTGGAGTTGCCCTGAGACTTCCAGCAGCGGATTGGTGCTGTTATTCAGAGTTTCAGCCGTTTTAACAACGCTGTCAGCAAATCTTATGGAAGCTTCCCCCATATTCGGTATCAAAAAAAACGGCACAAGATACAGCGTAGTAAAACTTTCGAACCGGTTAAGAAATGATGCCGAGTACCTGCTATAGAGAAAATTTAAAAATGTCAGTATGACGGTGGCCAGCAAACCGGCGATGGTTGACGAAAAAGCTGTCTTCATTCCAGAAAGTGTACTTGCGATGGCGACAGATATATTGGCGAGATCGCTGACATCCTTTAATTGGGAAAGAATCGGTTGAATGTTTATGATTGACTGGCTTAAACCAAACACCGTACCTATTAGTCCGAGCAGTATAAAAATGCCTGCAAAGTAACGGGATAGCCCTGTTCGTTCGATCTCGTAATGGAAGAGATGTTCCCTCAGGCTCTCATGTGTTAGATCTCCCACATATCTTACCGTGTAAAGATCTTCTATTCTTTTTGCTATAACCGTTTTTGATGGTATGCCTTTTAGTAATTTTTGTTTTATTAAATATAAATTAAAAGTCTCATTATCTTCCTTGTCGTTATCTTCTTCAGTTTCTTCAGCAGCTTGCGTTTTTTCCTCATCAAGTTTTTTTTTAATTGCTATAAATCTTTTACTGACAATCCTTAAAAAATAACTATGAAGCAACAAACGTCCTGTATTGTAAAATAAGCTTATTAATCCTAGGGCAAGCAGACCAATTATAATATAAACCATCCATTGGCCAAACGGGTTGCCCACCTCCAGAATTAAACGGGTTGTAAAATTTATAAAGTCCATGCGTTATTCTTCCTCAGCTATTAGAATTATTGACTGTTAATGCTGCCCGCGCTCTTTCCTTTACCTTTATATTGGGATCAAAGTCAGCGGCGTCTCGCAAAGCATCCTGAGCGGCAGGAAATCTGTTACCCGATAATAATTCAACAGCAAATAATCTTTGATGCTGGAGACTGCTTTTTCTTAGAGTCTGGATAGCAAGGTTTTGGATTGCACTAGACGGAAATGATCTGAACAAAGAAATTATCTCTGCGGCAACAGGCCCCTCCGTTTCCTGCCCTAGCATTAAATATACTGGAGCCAGAAAATCCCTGTCCTTGATCCATGAAAGTACCCTGACCACTTTCCAGCGAGTTACTTCATCGGTAGTCCCTAATAGCTGCAGCAGGGGGTCAAGTGCGGCATTGCCAAGATACCGCTTGAGCTGCTCCGCAATATGCTGGGAGCCATGAAGAGGGCTTTCGATAAAACAAGTTCCCTCTTTTATATAGTTAATCTGCTGCAGCATTTCTCTGAGATGTGAAAAACTGCCCTGATGATTACTGTCGGCTATCTTTACAACAATTCTCTTCTCATCTTCCTGAACATCATTCCGGTATACTAGGACGCGCAAAACATATTCACGGTCAACCCAAAAAAAACGCCGAGAAAAGTGCAATTTATTCTGAACGCAGCGTTTAAACAGGGGATATTGTTTTTGTGTCCCGGAAACCTCGACAATCGCTGTAACTGATTCCCCTTCTATTACGTCGCCATCGACCATGAATGACAATGCAAATCCCTCATTTCCTTTCACATAGTAGGTATTCTGCATACTCATCCGGAATTGCCCCCCTGTGCAATATAAATATCACCCGCTACATCTGTGCCTTCAGTCTTGAAATATGGGTGCTGGAGCCCCCCGGTCAGTTGCGGGACCGTCTTTGCAGTGTACTCAAAAAGCTCTTCAAGGGAGATAGCATGGTTATGGTCTTTATCAGCATCGCCACTAAGTCCCTTCAACAGCGCATAGGTAAAGGCACCATGACCCCGGATCTCATGGGGAAGCCGGAACTGGATATTCTCAAGAGATTTCTCTTCGGGTTTGCTGGCTCCCAGGATATAGAGACCGGAGACATTGCGTAGAGCAAAAATAAGATTTTCAGCCAATTCCATACTGCTCAGTGAAACGCGCATTGCTCCAGCATGACAGGTATCTATAACGAGGATCAACTTTTTTGCTTTTACTGAAATTATCCGAATGGCCTCCTCAAAATCGCTCCATTTAATGCCACTGACAAGCAGCGTGTTAAGATCGGCCTCATACGGGAGAAAATAGTAGGAGCCCGTATTCCTATCTTTTAACCCATGGCCGGCGACAAATATGAAAACAACATCATTCATGCACACCTGCTGGATTATCTGCTGCAAGGAGGTCATAATCGCCTGTCGTGTTGCCTGTTTATTGGTCAGAACGGTCGCATGAACCTCCCCGTAGATGTCTGATTTTTTGGCTCTCAGCTGGGAGGCAATAGCAGTGGCATCATTGTCTGCAAATTCCAGGGCCAGCTCGGGGTTCTGGTAGTTGCTTACCCCGATTGCAAGCACACGTAACTGCGGTCTCTCTCGGACCGGACGGACAGTTGCCCCTGCTGAGCCCTTCTCGATTGACACGGACAGCGAGGCCTGATTGTTCCTTTTATCACGTGCTGAGATAATAAACATATTGCTTCCATCCTGCAGCCGTGCCATGTATGAAAAAGTGCCGTCCTCGTCAAACGGTATATCCTGTCTGTTAATGGAGACCTCTGCGATCCCATCCTCATCTTTTACGATTCCCTTGATAATTATTGACTGGTCCTGTGCCACGCGCCGTTCCCCGGATTTGGCTTTTGGCTCAATAATAAATATCTGCGGCGGGGTGCGGTCTGCAGATGACCGGTATATGAAAAGAGACGTAACTGCTCCACCCATAAGTACCGCAACCAGAACAAAAGCTGCGATACGTGAAGACTGCGGTCGTAAAAATTTTCTTTTTGATTTTATTGGCTGTGGCGAAGGTACAGTACCTACTGATGGTTCATCAGATAGAATGCGGGGCAGATCTATCCCGGTTACCGTAATAGTGTTAATCTTTAAGCCCTGTTTCTTCTTATCCAAGGCTCTTTCCTCCGTGATAGACTGGTAAATAGTAATTGATGGGCTACGGTAGCAGTCGCTCCGGTCAGTTCTTCACAGTTACCTTTCCCTGTTCTGCTGTAACAAGCACGGTCTTAGAATCTTCATTTATAGGGCCCTTTAACAGAAGCCAGCCGATGGGTTTTGCAATCTGTTCAGTTATAAGGCGCTCCATAGGGCGTACGCCGTAGAGTCGAGTATAACCCTCCCTGCACATCAAATCAACAGCAGATTCGTCGATTTGCAAAGTTATCCCTCTAGACATAACTCTTGTTTGCAAATCTGTTAATATGATTCTGGCTATTGTTTTAACATGATCCTCAGTAAGCTGGTTGAAAACAACAACTTCATCAATCCTGCCAAGAAATTCGGGGCTGAAGGTACATTTAAGAATATTTTGTATTTCCTGGTTCTGTGACTCAGCCTTATTCCCGGCGGAAAAACCTATAACACGCTGCGACTCCGCTGTGATCACATCAGCAGCAAGATTTGATGTCATGATAAATATGGCATTCTTAGCGTCCACCGTATGGCCTTTTCCATCCGTGAGCCTACCCTCACCAAAAAGCTGAATAAAAATATCAAATACATCGCGGTGGGCCTTGTCAATTTCATCAAGGAGTACAATCGAGTAGGGGTAGGTTTTCAGTTTTCCGGTGAGATGTCCCTCATCTCCATAGCCTTTATATCCAGGCGGCGAACCGATAAGTTTACTAATGCTGTGCTGTTCGGAAAACTCCGACATATCAAGGCGGATCAGTTTTTCTTCAGAGCCAAACAACGCATCTGCCAAGGCCTTTGCCATGGCTGTTTTTCCCACGCCAGTTGGCCCGAGAAACAGAAACACGCCAACCGGGCGCCCCTGTTTGTTGAGACCTGCTCGTGACAATCCGATTGCATTACATACGGCAGTTATGGCCTGATCCTGGCCGATTATGCGCTCCTTGATCCGGGACTCCAGATTGAAAAGGTGGTCTCGTTCCTCTTGCCGCAGTTCTCCTACCGGGATACCTTTCCACTGGGACAGGGTTTCCTCAACATCTTCCGGTCTCACGGTACTCCTCCCGTTGATATCCTCCTTCTCGCGAGAAGCTTTTTTAGTTCGGTGCCGAGCGCATGCCAAGTCAAGCAGGGAAATTGCCTTGTCAGGCAAATGCCGGTCGGTAATATAGTGTATTGATAACTCAACCGCCGTTTTCAGCGCTTCATCGCTGATGGATACACCATGGTGCTTTTCATAATGCTCTTTTATACTACGCAACAGGGTTAATGTGTCATCCCTGTTTGGCTCATTAATCATTATCGTCTGAAAGCGCCGCTCCAAAGCTGCGTCCCTTTCGATGTGTTTACGATATTCATCAATTGTGGTAGCGCCAATACATCGGATCTCTGCCCGAGCCAATGCGGGCTTCAGTATATTTGCCGCATCCATACTGCCTTCAGTTGACTCCCCGGCGCCGATAAGGGTATGGATTTCGTCTATGAATAATATGACATTTCCTGCTTCACGGGATTCCTTTATTATGGTCTGCAGTCTCGCTTCAAATTCTCCCCGGTATTTTGTGCCTGCCAACAGGGAACTGGGCGTTATTTCTATGAGACGGACCTGGGCATATCCCGGGGGTACCATGCCTTCACTAATTCGCTGCGCCAAGCCCTCTACAATTGCTGTCTTTCCGACGCCTGATGGCCCGATCAGAAGCGGATTGCTTTTTGTTTTTTTTGAGAGTATCTGAACAATCAGCTCCATCTCTGTATCTCGGCCGATAACTGGCGAAAGTTTGCCATCTTTAGCCAGCACCGTAAGCTCACGCCCCAATGCAGAAAGCGTTGGGGTAGCCTTTTTTTTGTCAAAAGGCTCCGCAATAACCTGCTTGTTGTCTTTTTTTAGGCCAACACCTGGCACCGTCAATTCAGGCATCAATTCAAGCATGCGGGCCGGTTCAAGACCGAATTGCTTCAAGGCTGACATTGTGAAGCTCTTCACGTCCACGGCCCCGTCTTTCAGCAATGCCCACAGCAGGTGTCGCTCTTCAATATAGTCAATACGAGCCGTATTTTTTAGACTGCGCTCAGAGTTTTTATCCGCGCGCTGCTGCACTTCTCTCCAAGCTTCCTTCTGAGCAGCTTTAATGATTAAAGAACATCTAACACCCATTTTTCTTGGCTCTTCTGACAGCCCCCAATTTGTCCCAAGCGATTCGAACAGACTATCCCGAACCAGTTCGGGTGATACATTTAAAGAGCTTAGAAGGCCAGCTGTAACTCCTCCATCTATTTCTGTTAAGCCAATTAACAGATGCGGGGTACGTATTTCCGGGTAGCGTGTGAGCCGTGCCGCTTCTGCGGCCTTTTGAATGGCCCGCCGCGCCGGGGTGGTAAATTCATCAAGGTTTACGTCAGATGGGTCCTTTTTATTCTCCTCTTCAGGGACATCCTCTTTGTTTCCAGGAGTGAAAAGTGCCATGGATATGATGCTATTCGGTTCATGTTCAGGCATCGTTATTCCCAGCTCTTGTAATACGTTGACGGTTATACCGTCTCCATCCTCAAGAAACCCCTGCAGCAGATGCTTCTCCTCAATGCAGGAAACTTGATCCAGCATTGCATATTTCCCGGCAAGATACAGGATTTTTAAAAATCTTTCGCTTATGCCAGCTTTGGTATCCGGATGTTGAGGTTCACTCACGGCATCCATGCCCATGGTCAAGAGCCTTCGCAGTGCATCTCGAACTGTCTTGGGTTCAAAACCCTGACTCAAAAGAAATTTCGATGTATACCCTTCTTCAATTTTGGTGAGAGCGATAAACAGATGTGCGGTAATCAGAATGCCTAGTTTCATGTTGAGCATTTCCTGATAGGCATAATACAGCGCAAGCCGGCCGCTGTCACCAAAGCTATCAATCTGTATTTCCCCGTTTTCCGGGGTGGGTGACGGCATCGGCGCCTGTGATGCTGCCTGTTTATTGGCATCGACAGTTGAATCCTGCTGAGGTTGGATGATCCTCAGAGAAGGGTCGCCATAAAGGACAAAGGCAGCCCAGCTCAAATCTTTTGTGGCGGCACTTATTTCCTGTTTTGCAAGCAACAGTGATTCACCGATTGTCTTGCCTCCAAACAGCGCTGCATAGAATGCTATGGAAAACTGGGCTGCCACAGCATCTGAAACTTTCCAGAGAGTCCCTATAAATGCGAGTGCGCCCCCCCTGCTGTTGCCTATAATAAAGCTCTGTGCCAGATTGTGCACATGACGATAGCCGGTATAGATACACTGCTCCGTATTACCCATGACAGCGCTTTGACATGAGTTGAAAAAGACAATAGGATAACCTGTAATGTTGTTGATGATATCATTGGGCTGAATTTTTTGCCCTCCGTCCAGTTCCAGATAGCTGCTCTGGGTCTGCTCATCAAACATAGTGTGCCCTGAATAATGAATCACATCAAAACCTTCCTGTAGCAGCCACATCGCACTGACAAAATTGATACTTGCGCCGGATACAATTTTACGTCGGGCAAATTGGGTTTGGTGTTCATCCAAGAATGCATTGATCTTTTTTGCTTCTGACTCCGTTCCCTTTAGGTCCCCGCTATGATTAATCATCATCAGAAAGGAAAAAGTGTTTCGGGAAATCTGTCGCCGCTCGTTGATTGAAATAGTAGTCATAAGCTTTCTGCCGATGGGAATACGCAGGCACATAAAGTTTTTTCCGTCGTGAAGCATCTCCCATGGCAAGGTGGGGTCATCTGTCGCAATCAGCAAGGGTGTCTTAAGCTTTTTTATGTGCTGCTGGATAGGCTCGGGGAGAAATGATTTGAACATCACTTTCCCGAATTTCATAAAACATGTATAATCCGAGTCGGCGCTCAGACAGCTTATTCGGTCTATCAGGTCCTGAAATTCTTTATTGATATTCGCCCTGAATTCAAGGGTAATAAGGTGAGAGTAACAAGTAGTAGCAATTCCAGGGGCTTCTATCCAGAAATCATACTCCTCGCTTTTTTCCTTCCGGCGAATAATGAGGGTAGTAGGTTGTGCGCTGCTATCAAATTGCATCTTGTCCGGCACAGCTTTTGGGTCTGCGCTTTTGCCTTTATCTCCCATGGTATTTACTACCTACCTATCATTCAAATTGCTGAGTTGTAAGGTTAGTACGAATCTGCCAGACGTGATTTCCATGCTGTATCTGAATCACATAATGATCGGGCTTAAGATTGGGGAATACCGCCATACCGTCCTGTTGGGTAATAGATGAATCTGATTCAAAGAGCCTATCAGATAATAGCTTTGCCTCGGCTCCGGGAACCGGACTGCCATTCGTAGTATTCAGGAGTCGGACATAAAGAATGCCCTCATTGTGTGAACTACTGGTACTGGTTAAGGTGATTTCAAATCCCAGCTCTGGGTCTGGCATTGATAGTTGCTGGATTTTTTTCTGTTCGATACCACGGTTATCTCTCACCACCACCGGGGCAACAATGCAGGGCCGCAAGATTAAAGGAAGATCAAAAAAAATAGATTTATTCTTTTCTATCAATATATTTAACTCGACGGTAAGGCAGCGAAAACCTTCTTTTATCTGTTCCCATAAAGGCTCTTTATTCCTTGCTTCCAATAAATCACCAAAAGTAACACTATCAGGCTCAGGGCCAAAACCACCGGTCTCTGCTTCTGTTATCATTTGCTGAAGATCAACAAAATGCTCATGACAACTTGGGCATTCCTGCAAATGATTCCATATATGAGGATACTCTTTTTTTAACAATTCTTCAGTAAGCTCTGCACATTCCGGGAGTAATTCTTCATACTCTGAACAACCAAATAATTGATATCGTATTTTTTGTAATTTGAACGGCTCTCCAGTTATTAAGCTCACCGTCGCGTTTAGCTCTTCAGTGCATCTGACGCAGTGATTAATATGCTCAAGTATTGCCTGTAACATTTCACGTGCTACTGGTTTATCCAGGGTATAGTCAGTAATTAAATCCATTGCTTCTTCGCAGCGCATTGGTTTGCCTCTGTATAGTATTAGATGAAACTACTCGAAGGAATCTTTCATTCCAATGATTTTTTTTTAAGCCGGTGCCTAACAATATAAACAGTATTGGGGGATATGTTCAGGCTTTTGGCAATCGTTTGGGGTTCTACTCCCTCATTTAACATCATAAAAAGTTTCCGTTTTTTTTCAGGATCCCTCGACTGCTTTAATGCTTTATCTATCTGGCTTTTTTGATCGTCAATAACCCTAAACATTTCAGTTGCTTTCGGATCACATATATTAATTGTTTCCGTCGCTTTATTCTCGCCATCAATTACTCGGTCACCGAATGAGACTGTTAGGTGCTCCTTGGACTTTTTGCAGTGGTCTCTCCAAGTGCTGCGGATCACAAGGAAACACCAGGTTGTAAAACTTGATCGAAAATGAAACGTATCAAGGCTTGCAAGGACATTTACCCAAACATCGTTAAGAAAATCCTCAACAGAATAATCTTTAGGTAGCAGGCTTTTATATCTTTTAAATATTACCCTATTAAAATAAATTTGATATTTACCAATAACCGAGCTGTCCGATCGCAAAGTCTCTATATCTGGCGCGTAACGATAGTAATTTTTAATTATTCTTGGCACGAGTTCCTTAATCCATTCCTGGCAGTGTGCGAGAGTGATCCCTGCCATCTCCTTTGGAGTTTTAATATCCCCCTGTTCCTTCTTTTCTAATTCTTCTATAAACTTATCAATGTGCGAGGAAAGCTCTTTGTGTTGCAAAGACGCATCAATATGAGGCATGGCTCCCTTGAGTAATAAATCAATATTTGCCTCGGATAATGTGCTGTTAACACTGCGCATAATATCTCTTGCTGCATCAGTAGTCAGTTGAGGCAATTCCCCGCGTAGCCAGATCTCAACTTTAGCTACTATTCGCTCTATAACTGTAGGGGAAACTATTTGTGTTGTATCTTTCTTAGGCATATTAGCGTGCATTTTAGGATAACTATTATCATAATTAATTTTTCATATATTAAATAAAATTTAATTAAATATCAATGTTTTTTTATAATTAATTTTAATCTACATGGCATTTATTGTTTAACTGTCCAATTAAAACAAGTCAAACATTGTGAGTCTCACTGGTTGAACCAGTGGCTTACCTGTCTTAAGTTATTAGTAAAAAAATATTTCTGTCAATGAAAGAATTTTCTTTGATGCTCATCTAATAAACCAGGGGCTTTTAAACAATAAAATTACAGGAGGAGGAGCAATGGGAAATATTATTGTTGGCACAGCAATTCTTTGGGGTTTAACATCTTTAATCGTTCTTCCATTGACCAAAATGAGTGTCACTCGGCGGTTAGCAGAAGAAGGGGTGAATGAGGCGTCAGAAGAGAGACTGTCAGAAGATGCAAAAAAGCAATGGCAGGGAATTTACAATCGTTATTATATGACCTGGGATGTTGTCGTCTTAGGAATCGCTGGGTTGATTGGTGGGCTGCTCGGATATTATTTTATCGGGTTAAGTTTGGAAGCACGAGGCTGGCCGGGTATGTTGGCTTTCATTGGTGCAAGTTTTTTAGGACTCTCCTTGAAGTAACTTGTTAATCAAAAAAATATTCAAATAGCTATTGACATACACGGGGTTACGCCGCAATATTTTTGTATATTAACTGAATGTAACTATGTTTTATGATTAAAAAGTATTCTCCGAAATGCAGGTGTGCAGGTCCAATTGATCCACCTGTATTTTTTCTCTCATATAGGTGCCAAGGGATATCCCCCTAAAATGTTATCTTTGCCAATATCTTTTTGAGGGAGAGTGCATTAGAGAGAATGGCCTAAAGAGAGACCAGTATATGCATCTGGATTATGGTCCATGCATCCTGTCTGTGTGTATAAATTTAGACGTTAGGTGAGGAGAACCGATGTCCGAGTTGGACTCAAAGTTATGGTGGGCCGTGAAACCCGGCAACTCTGATAATGTCAAACACCTTTTGAGCCAGGGGGCAGACCCCAATTTCAAAGGCGACAAGAGTCGTACACCACTTCACCGTGCCGCCATATTCGGGTGCGATGATCAATTGGATATGCTATTCGCTGCTGATGGGTCTCTTGACACTAGAGATGAGGACGGCGAGACCCCTCTACATATCGCAGCGCGTGAGGGCCATCTGCAAGCCGTTAAGCAGCTTGTTGCCTTGGGAGCAAATATCAACGCCAGCAGTGACTACGGCGCGCCCTTGGACCGGGCTGCTTTGAGAGGTCATACGGAAGTCATTAGGTTTCTCCTCGAACATGGTGCCATCGCGGCCTCTCAGAGGTATTGGGGCCGCACACCTCTCCATGAAGCCGCTCGTATGGGGCATACGGATGCAGTGAAGCTTCTCCTTGATCATGGTTCGCCTGTTGATTCTATCGACCGATACGGCAATGATCGAACCCCTCTTCATGCAGCAATTTTCCCCGGTGCAAAAGAGGTAGTCCGGCTCCTGCTAAAGTACGGAGCAAATATTAATCACCGAAATAATTGGGGAGCCACCCCGTTACACATGGCTGCCCGCATAAACGCAGTTGATGTTGCAGCGGTGCTTCTAGAATACGGAGCGGACTGTAATGTCACAGATAAAGACGGACGAACTCCATTAGACGAAGCCAAGGCTCGCGCAAGGTATTCCGCCACTGATCGCCTCATTCAATTACTAACGGCAGCAGGTGAGAATGATAGCTATCGGCATGGTTTACCGAAGGGAATCACCTAAAGATACCGGCCTTGAAGCAGATATTCATTGATACCTGTCAATCCGGAGGAGTCGAATCAATTGTTGCAGGATTATACAATGCGCGCATATCTGTTTTGGCAAAAGCGCTGGCGATGCATAAAGTTGCTGGAGCGAAGACTTATCAAGCAGCACAGGATAACTATGAGGGCAATGGGCTGTTTACCCATTTTGTGCTAAAGAAGCTGAGGGGGAGAGGCTGATTATAACCATAATAAAGAGGTGAGCGTTTTTGAGATGAATCTGTATCTCTCAAAGACAGTAAGGGAAGCCTCAGAAGGGAAACTGGAGCCATTTATCAGGAATTTTGGAGAGGATTTCCCAATTGCAAGTGTGCTGCATTAGTCGCACTCTTAAATAATAAAAGATGGCACTGTGTTGAAACTTTTTAGCAGAAAAGAATTAATTATACTATGTGGTCTGATAGTAATACCCGGCATCGGGTTATTCTTATATTATGTTTGGGCAGAGACATCTATATACCGGCTTGTTGAGAACAGGTGGGAGGAGATATTAAAAACTTATGATAAAATAATTCCTCTCGCAAAAGTAGAGCAAACAATCAAACGACTTAATCCAAAAGGATATCGAAGCTACAATGAGTTTGAAGATGCTGTATGGGGTGTTGAATATGATTTTCCTAAAATTATATTTTTCAGAAACAGCATACGCTTTCGCAAGGAATTTTTAAGAAGGTTTATTGATGAGACAAATAAAAAAATCGGTTTTATTGATAACAATATTGACCAGCTTTCTATTTGGAATAGATGGTATTACCAAAAGTATAAAGACAAAATATTGAAGGGGGAAAATGGAATCATATCTCAGTCAATTCTGGATATTGTGCTGCTATTAAATTTTGATAAAAAGGTCTTGGATAAATACGGTCTAAAGGCTTATATAATAAATTTTGATCTGCTGTAAGAAAGTCTATGCGGCGTTGCGCGATAAAAAATTAATCTTGATACAGTAGCGGCTTGGGCCAAGAGGGGAAACAGTTTTCATGTCCTTAGTCGTTTTGCTGATGCAATCAAGTGTTTTTATAGAACACTTAAGATTGCTCCGAATTACATAGATGCTTGGTTAAACAAAGTGATAGTAGAGGAGAAGCTTGGTATGAGGGAAGATGTCGTTTGTTTTTACAAAAAAACTCATTTAATTGGCACCCCACAAGCATACATAGCAAATTGACCAAGCCCGACAGCGGTTGCGGGAATTGAAGAAGAAGTAAAGATGGAACAACGAGTGTTAAGAATTCTCATTGTAGAGGATACTTTTGAGAGACAAAAAATTCTGCGGGACCTCTATAAAGGCCATGCATGGATTCTGGTTAACACGGTAAATCGTGCAATTTGTCTGCTTGATTCGTATGATTTTGATTTAATTTCATTGGATTTTGATTTGCCTGGAGGGAAGAAAGGCGATGAGGTGGCATCATTCATTCACCGGTCTCGTAATGCAAAAGCCAAAGTGATCATCCATGCGATGAATAATCAGGGAGCAAAAAGGATTTTAGAAATATTACCTAACGCAGAAGTTGTGCCCTTATCAAAGATGATAAGAAATAATACCACATTCAAAAGGCTTCAGCAGGAATTATCCCATGGGGTAGATATTAACTGGGTATTTGTTTTTGATAAGAAGAAATGATTGGCGCTTGGACGTTTACTTTTTTTGTTAATTACCATTGCGATATGTTGCCGGTATTCCGGCATATAAAGAAATTTCATTCAGTGATGTTATGAAGGGCACAAGAATCAGCCTTAATTCAGCATGGTTATTGAAAACGCTTCAAGGGCACACTGATTGTATACTATCTGTGAGTGTGTCTGCTGATGGGCAACATGCAGTCTCCGGAGGTGATGACAAAAAAGTCAAACTGTGGGATATCGCGGGAGGGACCTTTAAAAAAAATCTTAATAAAGATTGGCTTTTTGACAATCCTGAAATTTCTCCTCTGCCATTTGAGTTTGGGTCAACCTCTGTATTGTGCCTCTGTATATCGCCAGATGGCGGGACATTACTCTCGGGTGGTCTGGGCAATAGGATCAGGATGTGGAAATTTCCATCCGGCGAAGATTACAAAATATTAGGAGGGCACCGTTCGTATGTAAATGCATTGTGCATTTCGCCAGACGGGAAATTTGCCCTTTCCAGCAGCAGTGATGGCACGATCAAGTTGTGGGATATCTCTACAGGGAAATGCGTCAGAACCATTAAGGGCCATTACAAAGGTGTGGTAGCTGTGTGTATGTCACCTGACGGGAGGTTTGCGCTGTCGGGAAACTGGGGTAACTCGCTCGATCTCTGGGAGCTGTCAAGCGGAAGATGTCTTAGAACCTTTTTAGCGCTACCTGACTCATCAAATATTCACCCAGCGCCAGATGGTGTGATACCGACGGTATCTTCTGTCTGCATATCACCGGACGGCAGATTTGCAGTATCTGGAGGGGTTCTTAAGCTGTGGGATTTGACCAGCGGTGAATGTGTAAGAACCTTTGAATGTAATGGACTATGGTCAACCTGTGTATGTATATCTCCGGACGGAAAGTTTGTTATTTCGGGGAATGCGGACAACACTAGCAGGATATGGGAGGTGTCAAGCGGCAAATGTCTTAAAGTCCTCAACGGTCATACCGGCTGGGTGTCGTCTGTTTCCTTAACAGCTGATGGGAAATATCTGTTATCAGGCAGTGCGGACAAGACTCTTTGTCTTTGGTGGATCGACTGGGACTGTGAATTTCCCCGTTGTGCTGATTGGGATGAACATGCACGCCCCTATCTGGAACATTTTCTTACTCTCCACACACCGTACGCTGCTGCGCTCCCCAAAGAAAGTGATCCTGCAAAAGAAGAAATTATCTTAGCGCTTACACGCCGGGGGAAACCCTCATGGACTAATGAAGATTTTCAACAGCTGCTACTGAAGCTTTCATTTGCCGGCTTTGGGGGGCTTAGACCTGAACGGGTATATGCGGAATTAAGGGGAATGGCACACACCTGGCAATGTCCCCCACCGTACACAAATCCAGGGTTAAAAGTGTTTCCGATTAATACCTATTTCCCGGTGTGCAAGTTTAATGGCCCGATTAATCCGCCAGTTTTTTTCACGCACATGGGCGCTAAGGGTTTTATCCCAATGAAATGTTCTCTTTGCCGATATCTTTTTGAGGGAGAGTGCATTGGGGATGATGAGTTCAAGAAAGACCTGTATATGCCTCTGGATTATGGTCCATGTGGGCTGCCCGGTAATACTCAACCGGTAGAATATACTCTACCACCTTATCCGCCACCATATAATAGAGAGTCAGAGCTTATATATGTTCCCTTTAAATGTTCGATTTGCAGCTATCTAACGACAGACTTTGTACACCGAGTCTATTGTTCATTTGAGAGAGAAAAATGGAGTGATTTTCATAGAGGGTTAGACTGGGGTGATTAGATTCCAGAAAAAGAGACCAATCCATCGAGTCTTGCTGTGTACGCATTTAGGACAGACATCTTGCCAATCTTAACAGTTGCCTTCAATTCCTGGGGAAGGCCCCTCCTTCCCCACTTGCCCTCTCCGTCCAGTCATCACCACCGAGGCAACAACTACTTTGACACCGGGGGCCCCTGATTCCAAGCAGGACGTTGCTTTTGGGATGAGCTTGATTGACAAACACCACCTCCCGGACAGCTGGCACGTTTTTTCACACGCTGAAGACGGAGCTGGTGTATTTTGAGTCGTATCAGAAACGGAACGAGGCTCAAATGAGTATTGTCAAACATATCGAGATGTATTATAAACGGCTAAGAAGGCATTCAGCTTTAAACTATAAACTACAAATCCCCGGTGGACTTTGAACAGCTGGCTGGAGTTGTTTAACGGTGTGTCCATTTTTTCGGGGGAAGATCACTGATCCACATCGGAATATCGGAGGTACTAGTCTTGTTCCAGAAGTTGTAAATAGAATTATTGTTCTCGTCCAAAAGTCTGATCGCAAGCAACACAACACATAAAGGAGAAACCACAATGGGAACATCAAGAGAAACGCCCGGATGGCCACCCAAAATCCCCCAGTCATGGCCACTTGAAAATCCCCCATCTATCAAGTCCAGATAATCGGTAAAAGCCTTCACAAAGAGCTTTTTAAGCTGGCAACAGAACGTTACAAC
>Ga0172368_10002063_pt1 | contig 26289 bp, 23 predicted proteins | sample Lak11m_FD_114540 | JGI IMG/M metagenome (GOLD analysis project Ga0172368, IMG submission 114540) | Freshwater microbial communities from Kabuno Bay, South-Kivu, Congo - kab_022012_11m | ecosystem: Environmental > Aquatic > Freshwater > Lake | place: Democratic Republic of the Congo: South-Kivu...
GCGGTATAGGATCCCGAATTTATTTTCCAGTATAGGTTGGGCCAACCCGGTGTTGCAGCCGGTACTCCGTCCGGGTCTGTAATATTTACAAATAATGTTCTTGAACCTGTCGAATTTGTGTTGTTTAGCGGTGAATAAAAAATGTATGGAGGATTCATGTCAGATGGCACTCCTACAAATTCATCAGAATCGATACCAGAGGCTGTTCCTCCTCCATTTATTGTGTCGCTAACTGTGATCTGTCCGAAAGTCATGCCGGAAATCAGCATCAAAGTAGTTAAAGTGAGTAATAATTTTTTCATGTGGATATTTGTTTAAGATTATTAAATACATAATGAAAAAATCAGAGTAAGCCCCGCCTGTAGGTGAAGAAATAAGTTCAAAATAGTCTTTAGCCCAAAATAGTTAGAGAAAACGTTCTGTGATCAGTCTTTTCTTTACTGAACAATAAAAACTTTCTCTGAATATACATGATCGCTGGTTATCACCTTTACAAGGTAGTAGCCGGTGGGGGCATTCAGGTTGATCCTGTTAAGGCTGCTTCCGGTCAGTTTCTGATACATTACACGCTGGCCCATCATATTATAAACGTAAACATCTCCCGGAAGGGTTGTACCGACAAGGATAATAATATTGATCGTATTACCGGAAGCGTAAACCGATACGGGATGCGGGATGCGGGATTCGCCGAGGCCAACGTTTGAGAAGTGCAGGAGGAACCGGGAAGGATCATCGCTGCCGGATGCTGTAAACTGATACACAGGATCCAGTTTCAGGTTGTGATCGGTTCCGGTCTTTTTATCCATCAACCACGGGGTGCCCATGACTGTTTCGAGCCCGGATGCCTCGATGCTGAACGAAACTCCGTTGTTGGGCACAAAGGTGAACGGAATGGCGGTTTGTTCACTCAGACCGGGCAGGCTGTTGGTGCTCAGGTCAATGTTGCCGGCCGACGAATGGAATACAGGTCCATACCCCGGAAGGAACTCACCGTCGAACATCAGGTCGAAACCTGTCGTGGCATCCGGGTTAAAATAGACCGAACTTTCCTGGGCATTGCCTGCCGCTGTATTGCGAACGATCAGTTTCACCCCTGGAATGGTCGTTTTATAAAAGGCCTGTGCCGAATGCGTCCGTTTGGTTGCCGGGATCGTCAGGCTTCCTGTTCCGGTTGATACCTGCACCATGAACCCGTTGGTGGCAGGGATCAGCATGGGAGGATAAGAGGTAAGGTCGGAATAACTCTGTTGTGACTCGTTCCATATTTTGGCAACCCCGGCTATATTGGTGAAAGCCCATGCCGAAGATGCATCCCAGGTTACGGCGCTGCCAAACGGATTGCCCAGCAGATGCCAGCTTCGGTTATCCAGGGAACCGGATATTGTAAGTCCTGTGACATTTACATCACCCACATTCAGTTTTCCTGCAAAGGATTTCGTCGCCGCTTCATCGTAGGCGGCCATATAGCCCCTTCCGACGGTGAAATTGTCTGACCCGTTGGCGGTAATCCATGTTGGTGCTGTCGTGGCGTTTTTATAATTCACCCAAAGGTTTGATGGCTCATACCAGCAGTACAGGTCATAACCGGTAGCCGGACTTGTGGTAAAGGCAGGGCTGATCGCCTGGGCTGCCACCGGTGAGCCTAAAAAATGCCATCCATCCATCCAATCGGTCCAGTCGGCGTTATTCATAAAACGTTCGAACGTGCCATCCACATCGGCCGTGCTGTGGATCAGCGAACCGGTGCCGGTAGCGTCGGATTTGACGACCAGGCCGGCGTTGCCGGCATTGTTGGCAAGAGTACCTCCCACGGTGAGCGCTTTCCCGGCATTGATGGTCAATACCGCGCCGGATGCTATGGTCATGGCGTTGCATTGGGCAGGAGTCGTAACATCCTGGTAAATAACCGGATCGTTGGTTACATTCGGGATGGTAACAGACGTACTCGTAAACGGAACTCCATCCGGGTTCCAGTTCGTCGACTTGTTCCAGTCATCATCAGTCGTACCGGTCCATGTTAACGCGGTGGCTATTACCTCATACGCCCCGATGGTGGATGCAGTCAAACTCCGGGTCGCTCCCGTAATATCAGTGGTAACACCGGCAAGTGGCGTTCCTGCTGCAATTACAGGCGATACTGCCTGCGGGTACAAATTGGAAACCGAAGTAAATAACGGATCGGCACTGATGGAGTTGGCATCTTTCCCGGTTGCCGTTTGCCATGCCGCCAAATCAGCCCGGGCAGAGGTTAAAAATCCAAGCGACTCGGTCACATCTGTTTGGTCTGTAAAGTAGTAATCATTATAATTTATATCAGTAAAGGCAGTATTTGCTGAACCGGAATAAAATACATAGCAGACATTGGTCATGGTTGAACCCGGATATTCTCCCATGGAATTTTGAAGTGCATTATTCCTTATATCCAAAACCGTAACGGCGGCCGCGATACCGATGCACATACTCATTCCGGTATATGATGTTCCTTTTCCGAGGGTGTTTCCGGATAAATAAATGGAATTGTAATAGATCTTACAATTCCCGCCTGATGCAATAAAAATGCCCTGAGGGACATATTCAATATCAGTTGCATCCCCATCTGCTTTAATTGCATAGATCACATTATTCGAAATCTCGGTTTCGGTTGTTGCATCAGAATAATAATAAATCCCGAAACATCCATATCCACCAGTACCGGTATAATAGAAGTCGTGAATCCTGTTCTTTCTGATTTTAGAAGTTGTTGAACCTGTGCCTAAAAATATTCCCGTTTGATAGGTATTTTCATTTCCACTGGCATTTCCGAATATCTCATTACCGGAGATCAGGGTGTTATCGGCATACAAAACGTCGATGCCATCGTAAGTAACCGGATCGGTGGCATCGCCGATGATGTTGTTGGTGATCTGGCCGTCATTGGTTATGCCTCCCGTTACCCCTGCAAACTGGATCCCTGTTCTGCATTTAAAGATCTTGTTGTTGTCTATCACTGTATTATCGAAATCACCGCCGCTGTAATTCAGTAAAATTCCATATTGATTGTTCGTTACTTCACCTGTTGCTTTAATATTGGTGTTTTTTACGGTGCAGTTTTTCGCTCCGTCAGCGCCACCACTGTTAAATAATCCAACCACATAGGTATTGGCGGCTGTATTTGAATTTTCGATGGTGAGGCTTCTGTCGGTACTTCCACTGTTGGAACCTTCAATGGTTACATAATCACAACCATAAAGGACTATAATTCCGGTTGTTGAACTGCCCGTTATGGTTGAAGTAACAGCAGTATTCGGTTTTATTGTCACAATATTGGCAGCGCCGGATCCGGTTATGGGATCAATAAGGATCGGGAACGTTTCTGAGGTTGAATAAGTTGCATCGGTAAGGAGAAAGTTGACACTGGCCGAAATGCCCAATGCATTGAGGTCGTCGACGGCAGCAGTCAGCGTTGTATAATCCTGTCCGGCGCCCACGGTATAGTCACCTGCCAATGGCCCTTTAATGGTCCTGCCGCCAGCCGGACTCTGATCGGTACCGGGATATGTCGAGCCATCAACGTCAATGTTATTAGCGGTAATCTTTGCATCTGCCGTGTTGTTAATTGTAGCAGCGGCGTCTATATCATAAGCGACCCAGATGTAGGTTGTCGCGGCGCCGGGCAGATCATAGCTTAACGACGAAAAAGTCGCCGTTCCGCCCGAGAACGACTGAGATGTTCCAAGTTGGTTGTCAGTGCTGAAGCTGGTTGTTGCAGTCCTGAATAATTTCACATTGGAAATATCGGCGTCGCTCGTGTTATTTGAAGTAACGACAATCGAATTCAGGTTTAAGGTCCCTGTAGCACCTGAAACTTCGAAATCGAGACGTAATATCTCCTGGTTGGTTGAACCTGTTGCAACCTGCGCTGTGGATGCCTGATTGTAGGTAATCCCGGATAAGGATTTGGCAGCAGGACTTGAATATTCAATCTGAATATTTGGTCTTGAACCGGTTAATGTTCCATTGCCGGCAGGAGGACTTGTATCCGCTTCCCAATACTGTGCGCAATTGGTAACAGCGGGGCCATGCCGGAATTGTTTCGCTGTTGAACCTTCGTTGCCATTAGCTGTAGCGTTTGTCTCAACTAATATCATCAGGTTGGTTGAACCTATTGTAAATTGGGTTGAAAGGGTTATCTGATTCCAGGCACCCGCGACCAGTGAACCTGCTGAAATAGTAGCATCATACACCAATGTTGCGTCGGATATTAATGCAGCATACGTTCCTGCCGTGAATGTTGACGCTGATGTCATTTTCATATAAATTTTTGCCGGCGCATTCCCGGGAGTGTTCAAAGAGTTAATGTAGTAACTAATCGAAGTAATAATACTCCCGGCCGCCAGGCCCAATTCAGATGTAGTATAAATTGATCCATGCCTCTGATAACCCCAATACGTACCCAAAGGATATCTTGAAGAGGAGGTATTCGTATTTGCCGAAGGGAATGTCACTACATTTTTTATTATTCTGTTTCCGGATGGCGCGGTAATGGTTGGTGTGCGTGCCGAACTAACCGTAAGAGATGTACATTCACCGTCAACAACATTGTTTACAGTTGCCCCGGCTTTAATATCATATACAAGCCAAAAATAATTTGTACCCCCTGAAAGGACCTGGCTTCCGCTGATGTCGAAATTCGTAATGGTCGGAGTCGCCTGTCCGAATAAAGTCGTGGTTGAAAATATGCCGCTCGTTCCGGTATAATATATTTTAGCAGAATTGGTTGCATTAATATCACTGATACTGGTTGAACCATTTGCATTGACAGTAAATTGAGTTGCAGAAAGCGGGTTCGATGTTCCGGCAGTTACGATCTGAATACCGATAATTTCCGCATCTGTTGTCCCCGTGGCAACATTATTTGTATTTGTCTGAGTGGTGGTGCTTAAAACGTAGGACATATCACCCGGTGATTCAACCCTGATTGTAAAAGTTGTTGTTGCCGGCATTCCGGTCCCGTAATCCCAAACCCTGATCAAATAGGTTGTTGAAGCAGAAAGAGCAGACACGATCGTTTCAGTTCCGCCATCACCGGTATCATCGGCGCATGCAACATTGGTCCCGTTACACGCTCCGGAGCGCAATTCAACGACAGCATCAAAAGAGGCAGAGCCTACAACGGTTATTGTATAATTCAGGGCAGCGGTTGTTGTAAATTTATACCATACATCTTCGTCCGGCGTGGCGGCACATATTGAAGTTGTAGATTGTGTTGCTCCGGCAACATCTCCTGTAATAGCCGCTGCATCGACTAACACCGTTGTGGCGCCGACGCAATTATTATTAGGAGTGAAGGTATAGGTTAAACCTGAAGTCAAATACGTTATCGCGCTTATATTATTATTTGCTGTTGTTGTGGAAATAGTCGGCGTGGAGGCGGGTGTTACACTTATAAAGTGACCGGAGCCGCCTGTTGCATCGTTAATACCAATGGATGCGCTCGGGGAACTGGCGGGAGTCGCCATCGTGCCATAAATGAACTGGATAACGTTAGTGGTTTCAAATAGCTTGATCTGAAAATTTTGTTGAGTTCCACTGGATAAACTCCATCTGATATTTCGCCATTGAATTGTCAGAATTCTGGAAGGTGAACTTCCTGTGGTCGTGTATTGTACATCGCCTGAAGCATCATTATACAGGTCATCCCATAACGCGGCAAGCACAGGTTTATAGGTCGTGCTTGCCAAATTATTGAGGTAGTACGGATCCAGAGTACCAAATCTAACAGCGCCATTAGTGCTTATTGTAATTTGAGTATAATCAGCACCACAGTACCTGAAAGTAAATGGTAACGTATAAAGCTCTGTCCCGTCGTCTCCCGTCGCGGTACTAACCGTGCCGGTAATTGCAGAATAGGTCCCGGTGCTTTTTGAAAAAGCATAATCTGCGGCACTCTGTCCCCAGATATAAATACTGAAGACCATGGCAATTGATAAAACCAATAATTTTTTCATGTGGTTGTGGTTGTTGGTTTAGAAATTCCCTGATTACTCTCCGGATATCAAGGAAGTTGCTACTACAAATTATAGATATAGGCGGAATGAACATCCGCCCGGGAGTTGACAAATTACAATCGTAAAAACACAGTGTTATGTTTCTCACCATTTACCAATCAACCAAATAACATTACATTAATATAATTTATTTCGATTAATTTACTAAATATCAATAGAAAATTGTAGACTGGTCAGGTAACGACCACACCCTATCAGTTTCAAAAAACGACTGATTTTATTTTTAACCAAATTAGAAAAAATTGCTATAGAAAACAGACCGAGGTTCCATAGTGTGTACGGATTCAGGAATTCAAACATGATTAATGTTTAATTAACACATTAACATACCGTTACAAACGAAGTCATCAGGCAAATTAATGAAATATGGTTGGTTTTCGATAAAATAGACGAAATTTACAGGGTGCCGGGGAGTGTTTTCGTGATTACGTCAATGCTATAATCCACTATCCTGGAAAGATGTCGACAATGCCGCCGGAAATAACGGCTGAGGTTGTCCCAAAAGTCACTAAACCACTAAGGGCGCAAAGGGTTTCGCAAAGGGCACTAAGGAGATGTAACTGATATTCAGGGTCTTTTATGCATCGAATCGATTTGAAGAACTTTTCTGAGGGGGATCAACATTTGTTTTTATTACATTTGGAGGAGAAATCAAGAAGTATGAACACCAGGGCAAGCCCTGGACCCAAATTCCGCCGCAGAGCGGAGAATTAACCCGAATGACTTATGACTGAACTGAACAACCCGATCATCCTGCTGCAGGTTTACCAGTCGGCGCTGTTTGCTATCCTGTCATTTTCCATTTATTTTTTCCATGGGGACTACTCCAAAAAGTATCTGGGATGGATCATGGTGGCGAGTACTTTGTTCGCCTTAACCAAAACCTCTGACTTCCCTGGATACATCCCTCTGTCAGGATACTTGTTCCCACCGGGTGTATCGTTACTTCTCTCCTTTTTCCCTCTATGTTACCTGTATGTCAATTCGCTTATCCTCCCCGGCCACAGGTTCCGCATCAGGGAACTGATCCACCTTACACCGGCGCTGTTTCTTCTCTTTTTACTACTTACCGGTTTCAGCCATGTTTTCGGATTCGACAAGTATGTGAAGTACCGGGACGTGATCGATTTGCTGGAGTTGTTGGTTATTTTAGTTTTTGGTGTCTCCGCCATTCTGCAGAAGGAAATTTATCCATACAGGGAAACGGTTGGGGGTGAACCATATGCAGGCGATAATGTCAAAATGGGGCAAGCTTCATCTACAAATACCACTATTGAAGCCTGTGCAGAAGAGGATTGTTGCCGTGTGAAAAAATATGAGGGTTCCGGACTGACACAGAGTCAGAAAAAATTGCTTGGGATCAAGCTTGGCCAATTAATGAAGGAGAAGCTCTATCTACTCGAAAAACTCACCATCGATGACGTGGCTGAAAAATTAGAGACCAATTCGAAATACCTGTCTCAGGTGATCAACGAATCGCATCAGCAGAATTTTTACACTTACATCAACGCCTTCAGGATCAGGGAAGCGCAGCGTTTGCTGGATGACAGGCAACATAAGAAATATTCGATCCAGGGTATTGCAAAGATGGCGGGATTCTCCTCAAAATCATCATTCAACGAGGCCTTCAGGAGGATTACCGGGATGACGCCGAGTGAATACCTTGAAAAACAAGCGGACAAGCGGACAGGCGGACAAGCGGACAGGCGGACAGGCTGACGGCAAGGGGAAATAAGTAGTTAGCAACCAGGTTAAACACCATTATGTCAGAACACAATCACAATCACGAACAAAAAACCATGTGGGTGGTAATTATTACCGCCATAACTATGGTTGTAGAAATTATATTCGGATTAACCACAAATTCTATGGCTTTGCTGGCCGATGGCATCCACATGGGGTCGCATGTTTTGGCTATTGGGTTAAGCTGGGTAGCTTATGTCATAGTTCGCAGAGTTTCAAAAAGTGGAATGTTTACAGGCAGTTCAGGAAAAATCCTGTCGCTTTCGGGATATAGCAGCGGGTTGATGTTGTTAATCTTCGCCTTTGTAATTCTGACAGAAGCTATACAGAGGATTTTTAATCCGTCGGCCATTCAATACAGCGAAGCAATTTTAGTCGCAATAACCGGGCTTTTGGTAAATATTGTTTGTGCATTCCTTTTGCGCCACAAACACGAACATTCCGATCATAACATAAAATCGGCTTATCTGCATGTTATTGCCGATGCCTTGACAAGTGTTACTGCCATTATTGGCCTGACTGCTGCAATGATGTGGAATATAATCTGGTTCGATGCCCTGGGAGCTATTATCAGTTCGTTTGTTATTATTAAATGGTCGGTTGGTTTATTAAAAGAGGCCGGGAAAGCATTGTTAGATATTGAACATATACACAACGAACACTGACATCATCGTTAAAACAATGTTATAGCAGGCCGATGAGTAAAAACGGCAGGAGGCCGATAAGCACAAGCATCAGGGTCATGAACAGGAGATGGATCTTATAAGTCGTTTCGACCCTGAGCTGGACACCGGTTGATTCTTTCAGGTACATCGCCATCACCGGTTTGAAATAATAGGCCACGCTGATGGCCGTTCCTGCTACGGCCACCATAACCAGCCAGACAAATCCTTGTTCAAGAGCGGTGACGAAGAGGTAATACTTTGCCATAAAGCCCGCCAACGGTGGAATTCCTGCAAGTGAAAGCATGGCAACCGTGAGGCAGAAGGCTTCCAGCGGGTTGGTTTTGGCCATACCGTTCACCGCACTGAAATAGTCATTTCCATGGGCCTCGCGGATAAGGATCAGTATCGCAAATGCAGAAATTGTGGCAACGGAATAGGAAAGCGTGTAAAGCAGCAGTGCATTGGCCGACATGGGACTAAAAGCCACCACAGCCAGCAGCATGTACCCCGAATGGCTGATACCCGAATAGGCCAGCATACGCTTTAGATTGGGCTGATATACCCCGGTGAGGTTGCCCAGCAGCATGGTGAATACCGCCATGATCCAAATGGTGGTTTCCCAAACGCCGTGCATACCATGGAAAGTATGGGTAAAAAACCGGTACAGGGTCACGATGGCGGCGGTCTTCACGACTGTGGCCATGAAAGCCGTAAGCAGTGTGGGTGTTCCCTCATATACATCCGGGGCCCAGAAATGGAATGGGACGATGGCAATTTTAAAGGCAAGCCCAATGATAAGCAGAAAGAGTCCGGCTAAAAACATCGGTGGATAGGCCCCTTCACAGGAACCCACAAATTCCGAAATTCTCTGAAGGTCGAATGAACCGGCTGAACCATAGATCAGGGCGATCCCGAACAGTAAAAATCCCGACAGGAAGGATCCCAGGAGGAAATATTTCAAGGTTGCTTCATTGGAGGTGACCGCCTCCTTATGGCTGCCAGCTAACACGTACAGCGCGATGGACAGGGTTTCGATCCCCAGGAAGAGCATGATCAGATTGCCGTACGTGATCATCATCACAGCACCAACAAGCGCAAAGATCATCACACCGTAAATGTCATCAAGTGGCCGTGAAACACCCCGATAATAGTGTGATGCCAAAGAGAAAATGAGGAATGTCGAAAAGATCAGAACCGCACTGAATGCAACCGACATATTGTCAACGATGATCATGGAACGGGAATAGCTTTGGGGGTCATTCCAACCCAGGATGGTCATCAGCATGCAAACCGCAAGGCCCAGGATTATCACGGGAAGCAGCCAGGATTGCTTCTTCATGATCCCAAGGAAGAGGACCAGCACGCCGAGGATCGTTATTGAAATGATCGTTGTCATTGGTTTGATTTCTTATACTCAGTGTTTTACAAAATCCAATATCTGCATAGCATCCGGGAATGCGACATTCAGGGATAGCCCCGGGAAAATTCCGATCCAGAAGATCATAATGATCAAAGGGATAAACACAGCCATTTCAGGCCACGACAGATCCGCAACCTGCGCCGTGAGATCATTGGTCCTTCCGAACATGGTATGCTGGTAAACCCGTAGCATATAAACCGCGCTGAATATGATGGTCAATCCGGCGATAGCTGCAAAAATTACGGAGTATTCAAAAAGTCCCAGCAGGATCATGAATTCCCCGACAAACCCATTGGTCAGTGGCAGTGCAATGCTCGCAAGCAGGATGATCATGAAAACGACGGCAAACCGAGGCGCTTTCAGCGCGATCCCACCCAGATCGCTGATGCGGCGCGTACCCGTGCGTTGTTCGATGAAGTCGATCGCACAGAAGAGCCCGACAATGTTGATTCCATGCGAAACCATTTGAATAACAGTGCCTTCCATGGCAAGAGGTGTGAGAGAAAATACACCCGCGGCAATCAGGCCCACATGGGCAATGGAGGAATAGGCAATTAACCGCTTCAGGTCGTTTTGACGAATAGCAATGACCGAAGCATAAATAATCCCGGTGATGGCAAGGATTACTGCGACAGGCGCATACTGTTGGACCGCCTGGGGACAGACCGGGATCATCCAGCGGATCATCCCGTAGATACCCATTTTCAGCATGATCCCGGCAAGGAGCATGCTTCCGGCGGCGGGGGCTTCGGTATAAGTATCGGGTTGCCAGGTATGGAACGGAAAAACAGGTATTTTGATGGCAAATGCCAGGAAGAATGCAATAAATATCCAGGTTTGTTCGGCAGGAGTCAGTGTAGCCGCGTAAAGCCACTGAAAGTCGAAGGAATGGGGCAACGGGGTCCTGAAATACAGCCAGATCAATGCAACAAGCATGAACAGGCTTCCCACGAAAGTATAGATGAAGAATTTGAAGGTGATCCGGATCCGGTCGTTGCCGCCCCATACCGCGCAGATGAAATAGGCGGGGATCAGCGCCAGCTCCCAGAAGATATAGAAGATCAAGCCGTTGAATGCAGTGAAAACACCCAGGAGCGCCATTTCCATCAGCAGGATCAGGCTGTAAAAGGCAGATGGCCTGCTGAAGCTATGCTTAAAGGAGGCCAGGATGATGACCGGAACCAGGAAGGTGGTCATCATCACCATCAGCAGGCTGATACCATCCATGCCAAATTTCAGGCTAACTCCAAGAGCGGAAAGCCAGTTGGCGGTAAACAACAGGTTACAATGACACGAAGTCTGGTATTGGATGAAGGCGGCCACGGCAACGCCAAACACAACCAGCGACCCCGCCAGTGCAAATTTCCTGATCTCTTTTTCCTCCTTCATGGTTAGAAGGACCAACGAGATCACCAGGGGCAGCAATATGAGAATAATGGTCAGCATCGTTCAGATCAGGATATTCAGGAACAGGATCATGATGATCGCCAGGATCATGATGAACATATAAAAACCAACATTTCCTGTTTGTATAAAACGTACGGTATTGCCGGTCCACACGATCAAATAGCCCACCCCGTTCACCATGCGGTCGATGAAGCGCAGTTCGACGATTTCATGAAGGAACCGTGACATCCACAAAAAAGGTTTTCCGAAGATGAGATCATACAGTTCATCAACGTAGTATTTCTTTGAAATCATCCGGACCGGGAATGGCCTTCCGGCATCATCCGGTAACAGACCCTTTTCCTGTTTCACAAAACGGACATAGGCATAAAGGATCATGATCATGCACCCTGACAGGGTGATGCCCATCAGGAACCATTCGGTAACATGCGGAATCGGCAGGGGTTGAGCCGTCACCCTGGCTGCGTCAGCAAAAACGGAAGCAAGAAAGGTGGTAAGCAGGCTTCCCCCTTTGAAGAGTTCCGGGATGTTAAGCAGTCCTCCAATTACGGCAAGTACCGCGAGGATGATCAGCGGGACGACCATCACGGGTGGTGATTCGTGCAGGTGAAGAAACTGCTCCTTCGTTCCCCTGAATTTCCTGAAAAAAGCCAGGAAGAGCAGGCGGAACATATAAAAAGCGGTAAAAAGAGATCCAACGACGGCGATGGCCCACATGGATCCGGAATGAGCATACAAGTTCAGCAGTATCTCATCTTTGGAGAAGAAACCCGACAGCGGCGGAATTCCGGCAATGGCAATGGCGCCTATGATGAAGGTCCAATAGGTTTTAGGCATTTTGTTCCGCAATCCGCCCATGTTGCGAATGTCCTGTTCCCCACCCAGGGCATGGATCACGCTTCCCGCGCCCAGGAAGAGGAGCGCCTTGAAGAATGCATGAGTGGTCAGATGGAACATCGCCCCCGTGAAGGCGCCTGCACCAAGCCCCACGAACATATAACCCAGTTGGCTGATGGTAGAATACGCAAGGATCTTTTTGATATCATTCTGAAATATCGCGATGGAGGCGGCAAACAAGGCCGTCGCCAGTCCGGTGATGCCGATGATGGCCATGATAACCGGGGACAGCGCGTACAGGATATTCGACCGGGCAACCATATAAACGCCGGCCGTGACCATCGTCGCTGCATGGATGAGGGCAGAAACCGGCGTGGGGCCGGCCATTGCATCGGGCAACCAGGTATACAGCGGTATCTGCGCACTTTTACCGACTGCCCCGATAAAAAGGAGCAGGGTAATGGCGGCAATGGCCGGATCTCCAACCGGCATATACCTTGCCACGGGAAAAATTGAATCGAATGATAAGGAATGAAAGGTTGTGAAAATCAGGAACATCCCAAGGAGGAATCCCAGATCGCCAACGCGGTTCATGATAAAGGCCTTTTTCGCGGCATTGTTGAACTCATGATTTTTGAACCAGAATCCGATCAGCAGGTAAGAACAAAGGCCGACTCCTTCCCATCCGATGAACATGATGGGATAATTGGCCCCGAGCACCAGCAACAACATGGAAAAGACGAAAAGGTTCATGTAAGCAAAAAAACGGTTATAGCCCGGATCATCTTTCATATATCCGACGGAATAGACATGGATGAGAAAACCAACACCCGTGACGATCAGGAGCATCAGTACCGATAGCGGATCGATGAGGAAGGCGAACGGAATGTCGAGGGGACCGATGGAAATCCAGGAACACAACTGGTGAACCGGTGAACCAGTGAACTGGTGAAAATTTAAAAAAATAATCATTGATAAGATAAATGACAGGAGAATGGTGACGGGACCAATAACAGAGGTGACCTTTTTTGGAATGAACCGAAAACCAATTCCCAGGATCAGAAATCCAAAGAGCGGAAAACTTGGAATTAAAAGTAAAATCAAATCCATCATTGACTTGTCATTTTTTCAGCATGATGCTTATCATCATTTTGCCGTTTCTAATTACCATTTCAGTTTATTAAGCATATTAATGTCTATTGAATGTGTCGTCCGGTAAATGAGCACCACTATTGCAAGTCCGATCGCCACTTCCGCGGCGGCCACGACCATGATGAAAAACACGAAGATCTGTCCCGCCGGGTCGTTGGTATAGGCTGAAAACGCTGCCAGTAACAGGTTTATCGAATTGATCATCAGTTCAACCGACATGATGATCACCAGCGCGTTGCGCTTGATCAGTACGCCGATCACACCGATGGTGAAGAGCAGCGAGCAAAAGACGAGGTAATAATGAATTGGAATGTTTGTAAGGGCTGTCATTTGGTATTTTCTTTATGAATATTGAATATTGATCAACGAGTTTGGAAATCAGAATTTAGTTCTTAGTTTTGTTTTTCACAGTTGTTTGGATGCTTTTGACAAATATGCAGATTAACTCGTTGCCTTCTTTTAAGCATTGTTCAAGAAATTCTGTTTTGTTGGTCAGAGGTTTAGACTGAATTATCAATAAGGAAATATAGGTCTCTCTCAACTCCTTTAATGCTACCTTCATTTTATGAATAAAATCATTGGTTGATTCGGCACTTTTTGCTTCTCCATAATTTAAGGCAGGAGAAATTCCAGACCTGATTATCTGACCGGCGATATATTTACCTGCCATAGAGGCTTCTAACGATTCAGCCAATGAGATAATCATAACCGCAAACTTCACTAATCTTTCTTCAAGATCAAACTTTTTCACTTCAGTCATAATTCATTTTCTTTAAATTAGATTGTTTCTTATATTCAGACTTCAAAATTCGTTGATCAATATTCGATATTCGTTTTATATCTGTTCCTTTTTCCCCAATAAAACTGCCCCTACCATCGCCGTTAAAAACAACACCGACGAAAGTTCAAAAGGTATAAGATAGTCGTGGTATAATATTTTACCAAGATTCCTGACAAGGCCGATCTGGGTGGTCATCGGATCCTGTACTGCTTTAATATCATATCCCCGGAAAATGCCGATAAGAGTGAGCAACAGCATACCTCCGGCGACGATTGCAATGATATTGACCCACAGGGGCTTTGGCGATCGCTCCTCCTTGTTCAGGTTCAGCAGCATCACGGTAAAGAGGAAAAGCACCATGATGGCGCCGGCGTAGACAATTACATGCACGACAGCCAGGAACTGGGCATTCAGCATCACATAATGACCTGCAATGGCAAAAAACGCGAGTGTCAGAAAAAGAACCGAATGAACCGGTTTTTTCGATACCAGTACCATTACCGCGGAAAAGATGGCGATGATAGAGAGAATGTGGAAAATGTATGGTGTGAACATTTACCTGTTGTGTTTATATCTTTTATCTTTTTTAAATTCAAGCACTTCCGGCGTCTGTCGCCTGGAAACGTCGACTCTTTTCGCGGGATCCATTGGTTCAAGAAGTTCATCTTTGCCATAGATGAATTTGTCGCGCTGGTATTCTGATCCAACAATTTCGCTGGTGAGGAAGATGGCCTCCTTCGGGCATGCTTCTTCACAATCGCCGCAAAAAATACATCTAAGCATGTTGATCTCATATACTGCTGCATATTTTTCTTCCCTGTACAGGTGTTCTTCGCCCGGTTTCCGTTCGGCCGACACCATGGTGATCGCCTCGGCGGGGCACGACACGGCACAGAGTCCGCAGGAGGTGCACCGTTCACGCCCTTCATCATCACGCTTCAACACATGTTTCCCGCGATAGATATCTGAATATTCGCGCGTTACCTCGGGATATTGTACTGTTGCCTTTCTGGTAAACAGGTGTCCGAAGGTAATGCGCATTCCGTTCAGGATCGCCGGAATATAGATCCGTTCCATGAAAGACATATGCTTGTTGGAAACGACTTTGGATCTGTTGGTCAGGTTTTTCATCTTTTTTACCGGTTAAGCAATATCGCGACTCCCGTAATGACTACATTCAGAATAGCAAGCGGTATCAGGCTTTCCCATCCGAGTTTCATTAGCTGGTCGTAGCGGAAACGAGGAAGGGTCCAACGGATCCACATGAATATAAAACCGAAAAAGGTGATCTTCACAAAGAGCACCAGGAAGCTTGCCAGGGCAAAAACATTCGGCGAAAGTCCCAGTTTATCCAGGCCCGGGAAATGGTATCCGCCTAAGAACAGCGTTGCCATCACCGCACCGGAGATGAACATGTTGATGTATTCAGCAAACAGGTAAAAACCAAGTTTCATGCTGCTGTATTCGGTATGATAGCCACCCACGAGTTCAGTTTCACATTCCGGCAGGTCGAAGGGGGCACGGTTGGTCTCAGCAAATGCACAAATCAGGAAGATCAGGAGTCCGAGGGGTTGGTAAAAGATGTTCCAGTTGAATCCCTGTTGCTGGGTCACAATTTCGCGCATGCTCAACGATCCGGTCATCATAACGATGGTGATGATGGATAAACTCATGGCCAGTTCATAGCTGATCATCTGGGATGAAGCCCTCACCGCACCAAGCAGCGCGTATTTGTTATTGGAGGCCCATCCTCCGATCATGATGCCGTACACTCCGATGGAGAGGATGGCGAAGACGTATAGGATGCCGATATTTACATCTGCCACCTGGAGAGGGTAGGCTACACCTTTGATAACCAGGTCAGGCCCCCAGGGAATGACTGCACTGGTAAGCAGGGCAACAAACATGGTGAGCGAAGGACCAAGGATGTAGAGGAATTTGTCGGCTGAACCGGGCATGAATTCCTCCTTGAAAAAGAGTTTGATCCCGTCGGCCAGGGGTTGAAGCAGCCCCCATGGACCGGTGCGATTCGGCCCGTGACGGTCCTGAAACCAACCTGCCACCTTCCGTTCGATCAATGTTGAATACATCGCGACCAGGAGGCTGAGGACCAGGATGAAGCTGGACAGAAGGATTTTATATATGATTTGTACCGTCATTCCTGTTTGTTCATGGTCCCATCAATCGGATTGATCACCGACTGTTTCTTCATCTCCTCATAATGATTTGCCGAAATAACCGACTGGCGTTTAATGCGGCGTGGTCCTTCGATTAGCCAATCCCTGAGTTCTTTTTTTTCAAAGCGGCATTCGTTGCATATGAACTCCTCCACCTCGCCAAACTGGTCTTTACGTCCGGTTACGCGATAGATCTCGTTGCCGAACATCCATGCGGTCACTTTTCCGGGGCATTTGGTACATTCACGACTGGCATTCACCGGCTTGAGGAACCACACACGGCTTTTAAAACGGAATGTCTTGTCGGTTAGCGCCCCGACCGGGCAGACATCGATCATATTACCCGAATAATCGTTGGTTACCCCGTTCGATATAAAGGTGCCGATCTCTGAAACATCCCCCCGGTAAAGAACGCCATGAAGCCGCTTGTCTGTAAGCTGGTCGGCCACATAAACACAACGGTAGCATAGGATGCACCGGTTCATGTGAAGCTGGATGTTTTCACCGATTTCGGCTACCGGAAATTCACGGCGTTCCTCTTCCGTGACGGTTTCCCCCATGCCATAACCAAAACTAAGATCCTGAAGGTCGCACTCACCGGCCTGGTCGCATACCGGGCAATCGAGCGGATGGTTGAGCAGCAGCAATTCAACAATCCCTTTCCGCGCTTCAACGACTTCGGGAGAAGTAAGGTTCTGAACCACCATGCCATCCTGAACCGGGGTACTGCAGGACGCTACCAGTTTCGCAACCGGCCGTGGTTCTTTGGCAGAGGATTGCTCTATCTTCACAAGGCAGGTACGGCATTTTCCACCGGATCCTTTCAGCTTCGAGTAGTAACACATCGCCGGTGGAACGACTTTTCCGCCGATCTTTCGGGCAGCCTGAAGAATGGTGGTTCCATCTTCTACTTCGATCAAAATATTATCAATCGTTACTTTTATCATAGGTTACCAATACTTTATTCCTGTTCCTGAATCAGGGATCAAATTTTCAGGCTCGTAAACAAGTGCCCCGTGATGAATGTTCTTTACCACTTCCGGATGTGCCACATGATATTCAAACTCCCTCCGGAAATGCCTGATGGCGCTGGCAACAGGCCAGGCGGCGGCCTCGCCTAACGGACAAATGGTATTACCTTCAATGTTCCCCGCCACACGAACGAGCAGATCGATGTCAGACATTTTACCCATCCCGTGTTCCAGGCGGTACAGCACCTTCTCCATCCATCCGGTACCTTCGCGGCATGGTGAACATTGTCCGCATGATTCGTGGCGGTAGAAATGGGTCAGGTTCCAGGTATTGCGCACGATGCAGGCATCTTCGTTAAAAACGATGAATCCGCCGGAACCAAGCATGGTACCGCTTTCAAAGTCACCTTCGGCCAGCGATTCGTAGGTCATGAGTCGTTTTTCACCTTTTGCCGTATTCAGGATCAGGTCGGCCGGAAGTATGGGGACAGACGATCCGCCGGGGATCACGCCTTTTAAATACTTATCATCCTTAATGCCCCCGCAGTATTCAGGGGAATAGATGAGATCCTCCACCGGTAATCCCATTTCAATTTCATAAACCCCGGGCTTGTTTATATTCCCGCAAGCCGAGATCAGTTTGGTGCCGGTACTCCTCCCTCGTCCGATATTGGAGTATGCTTCTCCACCCATGCTGATGATGGGTCCGACGACGGAAAGTGTCTCTACATTGTTGACAACCGTCGGACAACCGTACAAACCCTTGAAGGCCGGGAACGGAGGTTTGATGCGGGGATTGCCGCGTTTACCTTCCAGCGATTCGAGCAGGGCAGTCTCCTCACCGCAGATGTAGGCGCCGGCGCCGGGATGGACATAAATATTCAGTGAGAAACCGGTTCCCAGGATCCTGTCTCCCAGGAAACCATGCTGATGGCACTCTTTGATGGCTGTTTCAAGTATACCGACCAGGTATTTGAATTCCCCGCGGATATAGATGTAACACGTCTTTACACCAAGTGCATAGCTGGAAATGATGAGCCCTTCGATCAGCAGATGCGGTAAATGGTGCATCAGATACCGGTCTTTGAAGGTCCCTGGTTCGCTTTCATCGGCGTTGCAAACCAGGTATCGCGGTTTATCCGTTTTCCGGTCGAGAAAACTCCATTTGAGCCCGGTCGGGAATCCGGCGCCTCCCCTGCCCCGCAGCCCCGACCGGTTTACCTCCTGGCTCACCTCCGATGGCGTCATTTCCCGCAATGCCTTTTCCACGGCAGCATACCCGCCATGGGCGCGGTAAACGCCGAATCCCCGGATCCCCGGAATATCAATGTTGGTTAACAGAATTTTTCTACCCATGTCGAATCACCCGCTCTTTGTTTGTTTACGGATTCCCGAAGTTCTTCAAGAAGGTTGTCCACCTTTCCTGGTGTAAGCATATCATAATAGCCGGTGTTGACCTGCATCACCGGGGCAGTCCCGCACGATCCAAGGCACTCTGCCTCCTTCAGGGTGAAAATTCCGTCGGGCGTGGTCTCACCCGGCATGATCTCCAGTACTTCCTGAAGATGTTCCAGTATCTGCACGCCTCCGGATATGGCACAAGGGCCGGTACGGCAGACTTCTATTACATATTTCCCCATTTTGTCGAGATAAAACATTGAATAAAAGGTGGCCACTTCATATACCTCAATCGGCTGGAGTCCAAGCAGGGAGGCAACATAATCCATGATGTCGACCGACAGGTAACCGCCTAATTCTTCCTGGGCGATATGCAAAACCGGCAGCAGGGCAGATTTCTGCCTGCCTTCGGGGTATCTAAGGATCAACTGATGAATCTTTTCCAGCGTGGTGCGTGAAAATTCCACGGGGTTGTTCTGTTTTTCAAACAGATGGTGGTTTACCTTGTTGTTTTGTTCCATTTTTTTGTTGTCATTTATTGATAGAGACGTCTGCGGGACGTCATTTTTTGATAAAGACGTCCTGTAGGACGTCTCTACAAATCACGCGTCCAACTCGCCGGCTATCACATTCATGCTGCTCATTGTCAGGATAGCATCCGATAATACACCGCCCCGGATCATTTCCGGGTATGCCTGGTAATAGATGAATCCCGGGCGGCGGAAATGCAGACGGAACGGGGTTCTTCCGCCATCGCTCACCAGGTAGAATCCCAACTCGCCGTTTCCGCCTTCCACCGAATGGTAAACCTCACCAACGGGGACATCGATTTCACCCATCACAATTTTAAAATGCCAGATCAGCGCTTCCATCTTTGAATAGACTGCTTCCTTGGGCGGAAGGTAAAATTCGGGGACATCCACATGAAAGCCCCCTTCAGGCAGGTTTTCGAGTGCATTGCGCACCAGTTTCATGCTTTCCCAGACCTCCTGTTGCCTTACGCAGAACCGGTCGTAAGTATCGCCCTGGGTCCCAACAGGAATGATAAATTCGAAATCGTCATAACTGCTGTAGGGCGTCATCACCCTGACATCATAATCAACCCCGGCAGCACGCAGATTCGGGCCGGTAAAGCCATAGTTCAGCGCCCGTTCTGCGCTGATGGGACCGACACCGATGGTACGGTCCATAAATATGCGGTTACGCACCAGGAGTTTCTCGAATTCGTGCAGCACTTTTGGCAGGTGATCGAGGAATTCCCTGATCTTTTTAACAGCTTTGAGTGACAGGTCGCGTTCGAAACCACCGATCCGACCCATGTTGGTCGTGAGTCGTGCACCGGAAACCTCTTCATAAATCTCGTACACTTTCTCACGTTCCTGAAAGACATAAATAAATCCGGTGAGGGCGCCGCTGTCGACGCCGATTACGCTGTTGCATACCAGGTGGTCGGTAATACGTGCCAGTTCCATCAGGATGATACGCATGTAATCAGCGCGTTTCGTGGTTTTGATACCAAGCAGTTTTTCGACAGTCATGTGCCACCCCAGATTGTTTATGGGGGAAGAACAGTAGTTCAACCGGTCGGTGAGGGGGGTGATCTGGTAATATGGCCGGTGTTCGGCAATTTTTTCAAAAGCACGGTGTATATAACCGATGGTTTGTTCGGCATCAATGATCTGTTCGCCATCGAGCGTAAGCACATTCTGGAATATGCCGTGTGTTGCCGGATGGGTAGGGCCGAGATTAAGTATTGTATATTGTTTTTCTTCCATGTTGTTTTACCCCGCCCCCTGACCCCCTCCCCAACCAGGGAGGGGGAAGAGGGTGCAGGGTTATCTTCCAAAATATCGGTCGTCTTTATCTTCCCGTGTCGGATCTTCCAACGGATATTCCTTGCGCATCGGGAAAAAATCCATGTATTCCACATTTAATATTCGTTTCAGGTTGGGGTGGCCTTCAAAAATGATCCCGTAAAAATCATATGTTTCCCGCTCCATCCAGTTGGCGGTTGAAAACAGGTCGGTAACCGTGGGCACAGTCGGTTCACCCAGCGTAACGAATGTTTTGATGCGTATGCGTTTATTTTCGGCCAGATTATGCAGATGGTAAATGACCCCGAGCGGCAGACCACGATCGGGATAATGGATGCCACACAGGTCGGTCAGAAAGGTAAAGTTCATGCTCTCATTATTCTTCAGAAAGCTGATCACCTGATGGATTACCGGTACGGCGACCGTGAACGTCAGAATATCCGATACGGTATTCATTTTCAGAATATCCTTGTCAAAGGCCTTGTACAACTTATCGATGATGAACGAATTCTCCATAATTCCGATACTTTGCTATCACAATACTTTTCTATTTTAAAATCCCATAACTTGTCAGCAGTTCCTTATACGCTTCCGAATTTCGTCTTCGCAATGATTCATTCGCCACCAGCTCCTGAACCTTCATAAATCCATCGATGATCTGTTCGGGACGGGGCGGACAGCCTGGCACGTAAACATCTACGGGTACCACCCGGTCGATGCCCTGTAATACGCTGTATGTATCAAAGATCCCGCCGCTTGATGCGCATGCTCCGACAGCGAGCACCCAGCGTGGTTCGGCCATCTGGATATAGACCTGTTGAATGACAGGGGCCATTTTTTTTGCGATCGTTCCCATAACCATCAGTAGATCGGCCTGGCGCGGACTGAAACTCAGACGCTCGGCACCGAAGCGTCCGAGGTCATAATGTGCTCCCATGGTTGCCATGAATTCTATGCCGCAGCATGACGTGGCAAAGGGCAAAGGCCAGATGGAGTTCTTCCTGGCCAGTCCAACCACTTTATCCAGGGTGGTCGCAAAGATCCCGGGAGCGGTATACCCGTCGGGAGCTTCTGCTTTATTGTATAGAGGAGGTTTATTATGCATTCTCCCAGTCAAGTGCACCTTTTTTAATAATGTACCAGAAACCAAACAGCAGGAATCCCAGGAACAGGATCATTTCCCAGAATCCATCCCATCCAAACTCCTTGAAATTTACAGCCCAAGGATAGAAGAAAATGATCTCCACATCAAAGAGTACAAACAGGATGGCGATTAAAAAATATTTTACCGAGAACGGGAACCGGGCATTTCCCTTCACCTCGATGCCGCATTCGAAATTCTGGTCTTTACGAAGCGTGTGAAACTTCTTGCGCTTTCCTCCGATGAAGTGTGTAGCAACCATGGTGGCAGCTACAAATCCAAAGGCGACAAACGATTGGACCAGTACCGGAATATAATCCGAAGGAAAAAAATCTCCGCTCATTATTTAGAATTAATCTCGACAAAGGTATGTAAAATTTTCAAATACCGTTAATTTCTTAACAACGAAAATGCAGGATGATCAGAATAATGGACGGGGTGGCAGACCCTGACGGGGTGGTAGTGAAAGAGATCGGATTTTAACCTACATTTGCGTTTTAACAGGATTGCCGTAAAATGACCAGGAAAAATCTGTTTATTGCCTTCGAAGGTATTGATGGAAGCGGGAAAAGCACGCAGGTTACATTGCTATCCGATAATCTGATAAAGGCAGGTCACCAGGTTTATTGCACAGAAGAGCCTACCGGGAGCCCCATAGGTTCCATCATCAGAACCATTTTCAAACATAAAATGGAGGCTGACCACAAAACAATTGCCGCGCTTTTTGTTGCCGACCGGCTGGACCATTTGCTGAACAAGACCAATGGCATTTTGAAAAAACTTGAAGAGGGGTTCACCGTAATTACCGACCGGTATTATTTTTCATCTTATGCCTATCATGGCGCTCATATGTCGCTCGACTGGGTCATTGATTCAAATTCGTTAAGCGCGGACTTGCTTCGACCGGATGTGAATATCTATATTGATATTTCTCCCGACATCAGCATGAAGCGCATCAGGGAAGGAAGAAAGGCCCTGGAACTTTTTGAGACCACTGAAAACCTTGTAAAAGTTCGTGACAAATATTTTGAAGCCATGGAAAAACTGAAATCCAAAGAGAATATATTTATCACTGACGGAAACCGTCCACCCGAATTAATTGCTTCAGATATCTGGAACAAAATTTCAATTCTGACATAGACCTCTCCTAATCCTCAATTTCGCTACTCATACCTCAACGCATCGATCGGATTCAGCCCCGCGGCCTTACGTGCCGGGTACCAGCCGAAAAATATCCCGATGGCCGAAGAGAAGATGAACGACATGAGGATCGATTGAATGGTGATGGTCACAGGCCAGCTGAGTATGCCGGCGATAAGCTGTGAAACAAGCACACCGAGCGAGACCCCGATGAAACCCCCGAGCAGGCTGATAAGCAACGCTTCGATGAGGAACTGCAGCAGGACATCCCTGCCGCGTGCGCCGACACTCATCCGGATCCCGATCTCACGGGTACGCTCTGTTACCGAGACCAACATGATGTTCATGATGCCGATCCCTCCGACAAGCAGGGATATGCTGGCGATGGTCGCCAGCAGTATCGTAAGTATCCCCGAGGTCGCGGTGGCGGTGTTGGCAATATCGGTTTGGGTACGGATGGTGAAATCAGGATCCTCGGAGGGTCCCAGGTTATGTTTGGCTTTCAGTACATCGGTGATCTCCTGAGAAGCAGCAGGTATCCGGGATTCAGAAATGGCGGATGCCAGCATGCTCTGAATGTGCGTGATGGCCATCATCCGTTTCTGAACGGTCGAAAAGGGAGCGATCACCATATCATCCTGGTCCTGACCGAAAGCATTCTGCCCTTTTTTTTCGGTGATGCCGATGATCTTGAAAGGAATTTTGTTGATGCGGATGAAACTTCCCACGGGATCGGCATCAGCACCGAAAAGGTTTGTTACCACCGTTTGACCGATAATACAAACTTTAGTGGCACTACGATCGTCGTTCATGGTGAAAAGATTCCCGCTCATCAGTTTCAGGTTGCGGATCTCAAAATAATTGGGATAAACACCATACACTGAAGTTCGCCAGTTGAGGTTGCCATTCACCAATTGTCCACTGCTTCTCACCTGGGGGGTCAGGAACGCGACGGATGGACAGCGATCGGAGATGGCCGCGACATCTTCAAGGGTCATCTTTTGCGACGTTCCGGCTTCCATGCGTACACCTCCGGTACTGCTTGCCTGCGGCCAGATCATCAGCACGTTGGTCCCAAGCGTGGAGATCTGTGCCTGGATGCTCTGTTTCGATCCCTGCCCGATGGCCAGCATGGCGATCACCGAAGCTACACCGATGATGATACCGAGCATGGTCAGAAAAGTACGCATTTTGTTTTTTGCCAGTGAGCGCAAGGCTGCGATCAACAGATTTTTCAGCTTCATACCTCATCCTCCTCAATCATTACGGGCATAGTTGCAGCCTCTTCCATGGCATTCCTTGGTTTCTCCACCTCCAGGGTCCTGATAATCCTGCCATCGCGAAAGGTGATGTTTTTTTTGGTAAACGCCGCGATATCGGTTTCATGCGTCACGATCACGATGGTGATCCCTTTTTGATTCAGCTTCTGGAAAATTGCCATCACCTCAAGACTCGTCCGCGTATCAAGGTTTCCTGTAGGCTCATCAGCCAGGATCACCACCGGATCGTTCACCAGGGAACGCGCAATGGCCACCCTCTGCTGTTCTCCTCCCGAGAGTTGGTTCGGAAAATGATGGGAACGGTCGGCAAGACCCACGGCTTCAAGGGCATTCAGCGAGCGGTCGCGCATTTCACGGGAAGTTATCTTCTTATTATACATCAGCGGTAATTCAACATTCTCCAGGGCCGAAGTGCGTGACAACAAGTTAAACGATTGAAAAACAAATCCGATTTTACGGTTCCTCAGGTTGGCCAGCTGATCTTTGGTAAGGCTGCTCACATCCACTCCGTCAAGCAGGTATTGTCCCCGGGTGGGTACATCAAGGCACCCTACAATGTTCATGAATGTGGATTTGCCGGATCCGCTTTTACCGAGGATGGCCGTGAAGTCATCCTTCATGATGTCGGTGTTGACCCCGCGAAGGGCGTGTACCTCGACATCCCCCATTTTATAAATCTTAACCAGGGCCCTGATAGAAATGATCGCATGGTTCATTTTAGCGTCCTCCCCGGCCTCCCCGTTGCATTTGCGGTGCAAAAGGATTTTGCTGTTGTTGCTGACTATTTGGGGCTGTTTGCGAGGTGGTCATACTGAGAACAACCTCGTCACCCTCTTTAATATTTCCACGAATTTCGGTATTCAAACCATCGGTAACGCCGGTGCGCACACGACGCGGTTTAAGCGAATCACCAACCTTGACCCAAACCATACCAAAATTCCCCCGCCGTATATGGTCCGCCTGTCCGCCTGTCCGCCTGTCCGCTTGTCCACCTGTTAAGACCTCACCCCCCGGCCCCCTCTCCGCACGGAGAGGGGGAGAGCCGCCTGTCCGCCTGTCCGCTTGTCCACCCGTTAAGACCTCACCCCCCGGCCCCCGCTCCGCACGGAGAGGGGGAGAACCGCCTGTCCGCCTGTCCGCTTGTCCTCCCGTTAAGACCTCACCCCCCGGCCCCCACTCCGCACGGAGAGGGGGAGAACCGCCTGTCCGCCAGTCCGCCTGTCCGCTCAGGTATTCCTTGGGAGGGGTGAACCGCAGGGCGGTGGCGGGAATTTTTAATACATCTTTTTCCTCCTGTACCATCACGGTAATGTTGGCGGTCATTCCGGGCAATAACTTCAGGTCGGGATTTGGAACATCAATGATCACGGTATAATTTACCACATTCTGGGTTACAACCGGCTGGAGTCGCACCTGGCGCACTGTTCCGTCGAAGATCATGTCAGGATAGGCATCCACGGTAAATTTAACAGCCTGGTCAACCGTGATCTTTCCGATATCGCCTTCATCAATGTTTGCCTGCACCTGCATCTTGGTGAGGTCGTTGGCGATGGTGAACATAGTGGGTGTGCTGAAGCTGGATGCAACGGTTTGACCGACATCCACGGCCCGGGATACCACCACCCCGGAAATGGGCGCAATGATGGTAGCATACCGGAGATTGATCCTGGAGCGGTTTAATGCCGACTTTGCAGAAATGACATTGGCTTCCGCCGTTTCATAGGTTGTAAGGGCCAGGTCATAATCGGCCTGGGCCATCACCTTCTGTTCAAACAGTACCTTGGTGCGGTCATAGTCCCGTTTTGACTGGCTGACCTGGATCTCCGCCTTTTTGAGCGTGACCCTCGCGTCCTCAACGACTTGTGCCAGAAGGGTGGTGTCGAGAACGGCAATGACCTGTCCCTCCCTGACAACGGAATTGAAATCCACATAGATCTTTTTAATGATCCCCGATACCTGCGTCCCAACCTGTACCGTCGTAACTGCCTGCAATGTACCGCTTGCCCTGACCGTAACCTGGATATCGCCTTTTTCAACCAGGGCAGTCCTGTAAACGACTGCAGCATCCTTTTTCTTTCCTAAGTACATCCAGACTGCACCTGAAACGAGTGCAACCGCGACCACGACCAAAATAATCCAATATATCTTTTTCATAACTCTAATCTAGTAATTGTAACGCTGAATTCATAATTCATAATTCATAATTGAGCCCACTCCGAAAAGTCGGACAGGCAATTTGGATTAATTTGATTAATACAGACACATATAAAGATATTTGTTTGACGAAGTTATAAACAAATGATTGTCAATAACTTA